>SMTZ1_10002772_pt1 | contig 17570 bp, 15 predicted proteins | sample DeeMarSWOR136_30_FD_25667 | JGI IMG/M metagenome (IMG submission 25667)
GATCAGGTGACGCGGTTGTTAATTTACAATCGGCTAGCGGAGTTACGGGAGAAACTGCATCCTTTCATTTATTCTTCTTTTGCTTCATAAAGATTTGATTCTAATTTCGTATTTTTCTGCAACCTTTGAAGCATCTTTGTCGTAGTCGATTAAAAGCAAGTCCGTTTCAGGGAACTGTTGGGTGCAGTCGAGTCCCTTGAGTTTGGCTTCTTTGTCGTTATGAATCCGATTGAAATCAAACCCCATCAGAGTCTTAGCTTGGGCGTTCGTAAAGGGAACATCCCATAGTTCAATGGATGTATCGTGGAAAATAGCATCAGTGAGGGTGACTTTCTGAAGTGATGTGGTGAAATACCCCTCTTCGGAAGAGACAGGAATTGGACGACCCCATTCCTGTAATTCATCAGTTATTGCAAGGAGAAAGAGGAGGGGATATTCCTCGAAGGGTAGTGGATATAATTTCTCGATGTTATCATGCAGAGCAATCGCTCGAGCGGCTTCAATGAGGGGCCGGTTTTCTGGCTGCTCCTTGGCAATTTCTTCTGGTGATCCTAGGGTTCTAAGTAAAGCAACAGCCGCAACAACGCCGTGATCGATTTGGGTAGAAGTTGGTTTGTATTCAACATATTCTTTGCTCTGTGCTAAATACTGAAAACCATCATGAGTGTCTGGAGTAACTCCAAGGCCATTCGTGATTATTTTTTGCCAAGATTTGGGATAGCCTTCACAGAGGATTTTCAAATAATCTGTATTCCCCAAATCTGGATGATTCACATTGATTCCTAGGGGGGAAAATTCCATGCCCAAAGATGAATAGCAACGGGTCATTTCATTGATCATTGACCAGTTTAGAGAAGTGAAAAGTTTCGCTAAAGGCGTTCCAATATCATGAAGCAACCCCGTGAACCACCAGGTTGTCCTTACTTCTTCCTTCGTGAAGTGGAGCTGCTCCATAAGTAATCCTTCCAACCCTCCAGCGAATCCCTCTTTGTCAAGGATAAAATCCCCGAGTGCTGCAACACGCAGTGAATGGGCTGTGTGATCTCGATAGAATTTCCGGACATTCATGAAATACATGAGGGCTTCAAACTCAGGGAGGGCTTTGATGATTTTTAAGATCTTTTCGTTGGTGATTCCACGTTCCTTGGCCACCGAGTACAAAGCTTCGATCAATGAGACCATTTTGGTGCTAAATAATTGGCTGGCGACTTGTTGTCCCACGGTTGTTTCCATTGCTTCTAAATCGGTTTCATGTTGTGCTATTCGTTGTTCGAGTGCCTCAAACTTTGTTTCCCTTTTTGCTACAGTCTCTTCAATCGTTTTTTGAGCTTGCTTCTCAGCCTCATCGATTTTTCTGTGGGCTTCCTTTTGCCTCCGATCAAGCTTTTTCTGGATTTTCTCTCTCATTTCGGGTTTCAAATCAACTCCCAAGGTGCCCCATATTTTATCAAGTAATGGTTTAACAAACCCCGTATCCCCAAAATCCGTCATAGTTCGGGCAACATCTAATCCCGCTTTTATTGTATCTCTTAGATTGAGTCCACCGGTAATATTGTGGAGAAATCCAGAAAAACTTGAACTAAACGATCCTTCCCGTTCGAGGACCCAGATATCATTGATGGTCAGTCGGTTCGGCATAGTAATACACTCAATTGACTTTGATGTCTCTTGATGACTAAATTATATCGCGATAACTAGATTATCTTTTTCCCCTTTCTAGGAAGCAAACCAATAGTATGTTGATAATTACCATCAAGTTTAAGATGTCTCCCACGCAGGTACTCCACAAACCTATGATGAGGGGCATGAATGTCGGAGCCCAACCTCGCACAGGTAACCCATATCTCCCCTTCACCGGATGAGTTGTCTTCTTTTCAGGGGAAGGATTGGTTAGCAAGCACTTCATTTGGAGACGCTTTCAGACGGAGTATCTACCTCCTCCGGCATCAGTTCCGTTGGCTAGTCCTATTATTTTTCATCGGCGGATTCATATTATCCCTTATCTTGATTCCGGTGAACTCCACCATTGCGATTCTTGATATTTTGATCACCAATGAAATTTTTGCGCCTATTCCAGATTTTCTCTTACTTTTTGATCTGCTCATGGCTAGTTTTACTCTGGGGTTGGTGCAGAATTTTGTGATATTTTTTGGAACCTTTCTTCTGGGAACCTTCACTGTGTATCATGTGCTGAGAACTGTCCCATCCTTGCTCGTGTTAGTTTCTAATCCAAATGCTCTGCGGTTTCCTATACTCTCAACTGTGCTTGCAGCTTTTCTCACAGCAACCGTTCTTACCGCTGGCAGCACCTTAGTGGTCATCGTTCCCTTCCTTCAAGTCCTTTTCTTCTTCATTCCAATGTTATTAGTTCTTGGAGGATTTTCGTTGACCAAGTCGTTTACCTTAAGTATTAGTTTTCGAGTTCACCATTGGCTGCGTATTCTTGGAGCCTTGGTTTTTGGTTTCATCCTAAATCTTTTCGCTGGTACTCTGGGTGTGACGTTTTATCTTAATTTAGAGACCGTTCTCAACCTCTATGGAATTTCCCTTGGATTAGCAGCCCCCGTTCTCCTCATCCTCCTAACGCAGATACCCGTAGCGATGGTCGCACCATTGACCCCTCTTTTTTCGGTTGCGTTCTTTTCAGGGGCACGTGGAGCATACCGTGAAAAACAACACAAAAAATACATGCGCCAACAAAGACAAGTAAAATCGCAACAACCTCGATATATACCATTCGAGGAAGCAGTTCCTGATAAAAGAAACATATGCAAACATTGTGGACAGCAAGGGAGACCCGGGATAGCTTTCTGCACTCAATGTGGACAACCAATTGTGAAGGATCCACATTCATCCTAACTCGAAGACAACAGTATTTGTCGAGGGAGAAATTGAAGGATCAGTGTCGATGGCTTAGCTAGTTGTGTTGGAACCACTGACTCCATACGATGAAAATATCGGCCACCAAAATCCGAAACGACGATAGAGTATCCTTTTTGTGCGAATGTCATTGCAGCCTCATATTGGAATTGGAGTCCCTCTGAAGACTGTTTGACGCCACCTCTCAGACGATTAAATAGACCTGATGGGTCAATGAAGAAGAGAGCAGGGGGTCGATGTCGAGAAGGCGTCAGCCGTTGTAATTGCACTAGCTCATCTAGTGCATGATTTTCATCAAGAATCACGCGAATCGTTAGCTTTTGGAGAGCCGTTCTCATCTCTTCAGGGTTTTTAAAAAACAATTGTTGAAGATAAACTGGCTTAATCCGTCGATGATAATCAAAAACATACACTCGATGTTTGTTTAGCAGAAGCTTAGAAATCAGGATATGGAGTAAACGAATGTAGTCATTATTACCTGAATGAATTATGGTCATAAAACTCCCATGAAACATTTGTGCTTGAATATGGGTTGCCAGACAGATCAATAGCTTCTGACTTGTTTCAGGGCCTTCAACGATACCCGAATAATATGACATGAAATCCTTTTTCCTATCCAGTCCGATATTTTCACGTATTAATACTTTTTTTACATGTTCCGGCTCTTACATTACAGAAGAGACCAATAACATAAAGGAATTGTATTTGAATTGACAACTCAACCTCACATCTTCTTTACTAATGATGATAGTGCTCGTTCACCTGCGTTGCCCACTTTCATTGAAGAGCTTTTACCCCATTACAAACTTACAGTCATCGTGCCAGATCGCCCCCGGAGTGGAATATCAAAAGCAATTTCCTTCAATGAACCAATTCGATTCACAAAAGGACCCAGCCTCGCAGAACAAATCATCATTGAGTCCTCAGGAACTCCTGGAGATGCTATTACCTGGTGTCTAACCTATTGCCCAGATGTTGATTTGGTGATATCAGGACCTAATTTAGGTTTGAACGTTAGTGCACACAGCATTCTTACTAGTGGAACGGTAGGAGCGGCCATAGAAGCCGCACTCTGGAAAATTCCAGCAATTGCTTTTTCAATTGAAACTCCGAGCAATACTTGGTTCATTCCCCAGGATTCAGACGCGAACTATAAGGAGGCAGCTAAACGCACTCGTGAGATTATTGATCTTGTTCTAAGCAAGGGGTTGCCAGCAGGAAGTGATTTTCTAAACATAAGCTTTCCAGCTGATGTAGATGCAAATACACCCATCGAAGTTGCCAAACCGCAAAGGATAAGATTCACCAATCGACTAAAGTCTCGTATAGATCCCCATGGAATGGAATATCATTGGATACATGGAAAAGAGAACTCGCAGCCAGTACAAGCAACTGATGTCTACTTTTCCTTGAAAGAAAAAAAGATTGTAATAAGTCCCATTTGTATTTCATTATCCGAAGACAAACTGCTTGAAATTGCCCGACGTCATTTTCAGCCCCTACTTAATAAATAAGTTTATGACCACTTCTTTTCTCTCGATTAGAAAGAGGCCAAGTTCAAGTTAGCATAAAAAACAAGTGCTTTTATACAAGAACATCTTTTTTGGCAGCGGTGACTAGGCTTTTTGCCAGCAAAAGTGGGATCAAATAAAGACGATACCTATCTTCGGGCCATGCAGCTTATCACAGATAACATTCAGAAGAATATCGATTTCCTTCGTGAAAACAAGAGCAATGTAATCAAATTCGTTGATGTCATTGAAAAAGCAGCGCGGGAAGGTAAATGCATATTCGTGGTTGGGAGCGGTCGTTCGGCAATGGTAGGCCAAATGTTCCAGACCCGTTTAGAACACTTGAACGTGCCAGTTTATTTTATTACTAATAGTCGATCTGTTCCGCACCTTGATAAGGGTGATGTATTGATCGTAATTTCAGGTAGTGGGAGGACAGCAATCGTAAAGGCTATTATTGAAAGTTATCTTGATCAAAACCCGAATATTTTATCGATTACCAGTTATCCAGAGAGCTGGATTGGACGGATGAGTGATCTGGTCGTGAAGCTTCAAGGCCGCACGAAAATTGATATAGCCCGAAAAGAAAAAGGCGAAGATGCAAGCCTAACGCCCGAGGGTACCCAATTTGAAATTGCAGCTGCTGTCTTTTTAGATGGCATCATTGCCGAGTTAGTAAAACGGCTTAATAAGAGCAATGAAGACCTCCTTGCGGCACATTCGCAGAGCACCTGATAATGCCTTCAATGTAATATGATTTAATCGATTGGCAGATCTTCAATGAGACTGCGATTTCGAAAACTATATGAGCCATTGAACAGGCAACATCAACTCAAGGCGAGTACAAATGGCGATAAAATACCAATGTCCGCTCTTTGTCTGGAAAACTGGAAAATTACTGGCGAATGTCCACCAAGCACTGAGTGATAAATGGGAAGTTCGGATGCATCATATGGGGGATATGGTCGAAATGAGAATCAGCGCAAGCCAAGACCTGGATCCGCTTACCCTGAACCTATTTGTCGTTTCTGGTAAGGCTTTGTGGGGTTATATCGATCTTCCAGTAACCTCGACCCAGATGGAACTGCTTAACGATATTAGTAACCAGTTGAAGACGAAAACCGAAGCAGCGATTGGACCTTCGAAACGCCGCGTGAAATTCAAGTTCGAAGGTGAATCAATAGAAACTGAAACCACAACAGCAGAAGTCTATAATTGGACAATGGACTACGGACTTCGATACTCGCTGCAATCGGTCACACGGTTACTAACTGCTCTTGATGCAGCTATACGTGAGCATGGCGGACGAGGGATCGAGGGAAACGAATTTTTCGTAATTTACCGAGATGGTAGCCTTCACCTTCAAGAACCCTCCCTAAGTTTCGTTCTGGTATCCGCCTGGGGCTATTACAGCGCATTTCTGTATCTGGGAGAGGAAAGCCTTGAGATCCAAATCTGTGATGAAGAAGAGGAAACCTTCCCAGCTGAGCAATTTGATAAGGTTGTGAAGACAGCTAAGGAGTTCTTCGAATCTGATCAAGAAATTGTGCTGAAAGAGACCTAAATAATGGCAAAGTGAAGAAACCATTGCAGTCCCCTAACCCACTACTCCAACCCACGAACCGAGGAACTTTACCAACCACTCTCTGGATTGCCATATTAGCGATTTTCTCTGCCATAGGGATAGTGTTTCGACAAATAGCAATTCCTACTTTCTCACCTTACGTCACACTAACCCCAGGGTTTCTCATCCCCCTTCTTACGGGTATTGTGCTGGGACCAATAGGAGGGCTATTGTGTGGGCTCTTTGTTGGGATAAGCGGGGCATTGTGGGAGCCTATCCTGATTCCCCTTCTAGGAAACGTCGCTCTTGGAATAAGCACCGGAATCCCTACCTTTTATCGCCATAAACTTCACCAAACACCGTGGATTTTAGCATGTATAATATCTGCCATCATTATCGGTGGATTCCTGCCCACCTTCACAATCGAAGTTCTGGTCTTTGGAGTTCTCCCAATTATTGCTGCTTTAGCAGCAAGTATTGATGCTGTTCAAGCAGGAATCTGGATTGCATTAGCAATCATTCTCACCCAAGGCATTATTGAGCCAATTCTAAGTAAATATTCGAAGCCAAATTCAATTCCGGAGTAAAGATTAAGTAGGTTCCATCAAATTAGCGGCTAGGAACCCCCCCTACTCTGCTCAATTCGTGGTGAGAAACACAATGTCTGAAGAATATTTGGAAAGCTCAGAAACAACATTGACTTCAGAAAAACCAGAAAAAGAATTTGAAGTAGAACTCCAAGATGTGGTTGTTCGCGAATATCCGAAGACCGTTCTCCTTTATCCAATGATTCTCACATCACTGATTCTCGCTGTAGCAGCCTTGCTAGTGTCACTTTTTATTTTAGATCCAATACTACAAACGACCTGGCTTTTTACAATCGGCTTCATTTGGTTTGTCTTGTTCTTTTTCAACTTACTAATTGTTACGTTTGAATTTGGAAAATCCGTAATTGTTGCACTCGCACTAATCCTCGTCATTATTGTCTTAGTAGTAGTCCTGGTATTAACCCAGTACGGTATTGGTCCACTAACTGGTATTAATCCAGCCGCCCTTCGACTCTTTATCAGCGTTGAGGCCTATTTGGTGTTCTTCCTTCTCTTTTCCTTCCTTCTCTTCCTCTCCTGGATTAAGACTCGCATTTACTACTTCAAAATAACACCGAATGAGATCATTTACAAGAAAGGAATCATGGGTGACGTAGAACGTTATGGAACCTCCAATGTGATGGTTCATAAGGAGATTCCAGATGTATTCGAGTTTCTTCTTCTTCGATCAGGTCGGTTGAGTTTTACCGTTCCCGGACGCAAGGCGCCCATTATACTCGACAATGTTCCTCGCATCAATTCCGTAGAGACCAAGATTCTGTATCTACTTCGACGAATAGAGGTGGATATTGACTAGGAAAAAACCCAAACTGGGCGAAGAACGTCCTTGATGAGCCTTCAGGGAAGCTCGTCGCCCTTACCCCTTTCCTTTTTACCTTATTGATGAGCATGATTAGTTGACAAGTGGGCGCTCTATGAGTTCTGAGATGATGTTCCTAACATGGTTTAAGGAATCAATCCAACCAAGTAACACAATGTTGTGGGTTTCAGCAGTTGCACCCGATACGTTTCAAGGTGATGTCCGATTCCTCGAAGAGTTACTAAAAAGACCCCTTGAAATCCCCGATGCAATGGGCCAACAAAGAGCGACAGCCCGTTTCAGTGCCTGTCTGATTGCTCGAGCAATTCAAAATATAAATCCAGATACTCCTCAACTCGTTTCATTATTACATGAGTTCGATTTCTTTCAGAATCCCGATCTCCTAATTAGAAAACCATTCCCTGATGCACTAAAAAACCAAACAAAGACACTAATCCGTGAAGCGTTTGACCCAACCGTATTTTGGCCAGCGCAATTACGGACCTTAACCCAATATTTCCAGGAGGGGCTGCATGTTCTTCGTACCCTATTCAAGGTTCGCCGAATCTCAACAGCCACACCAAAACTCAATTCTTTTTTTGTCTCTGAGTGTGACTGGTGGGGGACCAGTTATCATCAGGAATCTAACATCGTCAATATATACCCCCCATTCCTCTTCCTCCAAGATGTCGGGAAAAGCCTAGTCCTTCGAGAGGCAGTCCGCATTTTTCTGCCACCTAGCTTTCAAAACGCCTTTGATGTCCAAGAGCTAGCGAATACCATTGTTTCAGAGCTACTCAACACACAAGAACAGCAGCTTTGGTCACAAATTAAATGGAACGGTACAACCCCAACCCACGAACAGTTTCAATGGGTGACAGCAATTGCGTCAATGGTTCCAAAACTCATCGAGAATAAGCAACTCCCATCACTTTACACACGATTGAATCGCATAAATACCCTTGCGGCTCAAGTACCCACCGGATCATTAACAATTATCGCCAGGCGGCTTTTTAACGAATTAGCCCCAAGACCAGTAATTAGCCACCCCCAACATCAGATACTCCTTGCACTAGCCAAGAATCCAATGGCAAGTGAACGCATGCTGGCGAAATCAACTCAACTTGCCAGAGGAACCATCAGCCGCAATCTTAGCACCCTGCAAGAACAATTCGATCTTAAAGTTCCTGGTGAAATTAACTACCAAAAACTCGGACTCACATCGTTCTTTCTCATCGTGCATTCTACCACTGGAAACCAAACTGGAATCTCGGAGATAAGCAATTTGGGTCAGCAACTTATAAAATTCCCTTATTGTTTGCGGTTAGAAACTCCACACACACTAAACAAACCCATCCTGTATGCGATTCTAGCGCTCCCTGATTCAGCGGTTTTTGATTTTCAACGCCTTCTAGGCCAATGGCAGGAAATAGCCGAATTATCACCTCAACTCTTCAAAATTAACATGTTTGACCGAGGATGGAATTTTACCTACTGGAAAGAATTCCAACCTGAAGAATGGAAAATTCTGGCAAGCAGTAGCCTTCGCCCAGAAGGTTCACAATTAAACATTGTTTCCTCCATCCACTATAATCCACCACCAATCAAGTTGACACGGGAAGCCTTACGCACTCTCCTAATCCTCGAAAACGATATGCGAATCAGCCGACGGCAGCTTGCACAACAAGCCCAAACCTCTGTAACGACAGCGACAAGTCATCACAATCGACTAATACCAGAAGTAATTACACCGTATTTGCATTTTGGAAACCCACCACTACCTGAAGGACTCATGACGTTGATCCATTGCCCCTCAAAGGACTCCTGTACTCAATTGATTGCTGGAATTCGTTTGTTGCCAATGTTTCAAGCATGGCATCTCACACCCCTGAAAAACCCGAATCTATCTGCCCTACTTGTAACCCTTAATCTTCCTCAAGGAGCATTAGTTCCCTTCACTAATGCGTTGCAAGCCGTTACAAGCTTTTATGACGCCATCGAATTCATCCCTCTCCTGACTGCTAACCAACTCCCCCAGATTCATGAATTGCCACTAGCGCTATTCAAAACTGTAGGCCAAGAGTGGCTGTGTTCATCAATATTGCTTGAATCACTTTTTCGCACCTCTCACTAGAATCAGACTGAAATGGAAGTGATATTCAAAAATACGCGGCTCTATATCCAATCTCCAGTTTCTAATTTCGTTGGAAGATAGGTATCTGCAAGGAACTCGAACCCATGACTGCTTAACGCCTGGATTTCCGCTTTCTCTTTTCGTTTCACCATGAGCCGGATATCAGCGACCCACTTGGAATTCTGAGCCACGAAGGGCTCATTCATCATAGCTTTCGCGCGTTTGATATCTTCAGAAGACATACGAAGTCGGCATTCCTTGGGAATGTTATATTTATCCAAATCTCGGCCAAGAACCCCCAATAATCGCAGGTCGGGTGTTGCAAGGAAAGGACTCTCATAGCTTAAACGCTTACTGCCACGAAGATAGACACTATGAATATAATGTCCAAAGGGATCCGCATCTACCAGAGTGAAAGCAGGAAGTTTGAGTTCTTTTGAAAGGCGACGTGCAAAGATTCGGCTCGCGATATCAGGAGACCCTTTCGCCGTCAAGAGAATGCAGGGATATTTATTCCACCATTTGACTTCACTTAACCGAAGCATTGCAGCATCTTTTTCCACAATCAATAGAAACTCAGCATCCGATTCAACGATTTCTACTCTATCCAGAAATGGAGTAATTGACCAACCACCAGTACCCAGTCGAGTACAATCGATGCGATCACCACTATCCTCAAGAACCAGCCGCCCCAACACAGTTCCCTTCGCACTAGCGACTATGTGTGTGGATTCGCGGTTCGTTCCAAGGAGGGGACCAATGTCATCAATGGTAGTATCACTTTGCCGTTGGTCCTCAAAGAGGTTGACATCATTATAGAAGATTTCACGCTTAGTTGCGTGAATATCCTTCTCTAAGAGTTCATGTACGATTTCTAATACTCTAATGAGGCGCGTTACATCTTTCGCAGTGCGAAGGCTACCAAGCGACCGGACCGTCGTTCTTTCTCCAAGTAACAAGAGATCGTTTTCCTCATCCCAAATGATGTTTCCACTTCCACGCAGGGGCAATTCTAGCGATGGAGGGTTCCCCTTTCCGATTTCTTTAACTAGCGATCGGAGCAGAGAGTGGATTTCTGCATGTAGGTTTTCAGTATCTTTTTCGGTAACCAGCTTAACACCCCGAGGTAACTTAGAACTAACTTGAGTACTCTGCAGACTGCTTCGGAGCTTTTGCACTGCAGCAAATTGATCAGTGGAGGAACTATCTGAACCTGTCACATGGTCCTCAAGGGTGGTGTTCACACTCGAATTGCGTCGACGACTCCGTGCACTCATTCAACCGCCACCTCTTCTGATTCTTGCATTTTTGCTGGTAAAGGAGATTCAATTCCAGCAACCCGGGATATCACTTGTTCAAGTTGTTCTGGAAGAGCTTCAAGTTGCTTCTTAGGCATCTTCGAATCCGTGCGCTGGATATTTACAAGGGACTGAGCAACCATGCGGGAATAGCGGAGTAAAACGTCAGCACGTCGTTCTTGTTCCCGTCGTGCGATGACACGAACAATATGTCGACGAAGCTTCCGTCCCACCTCTTCAAATCCAAGCTTTAGTTCTCGCAATAAAATATCATCCTCAGCGAGGGCTTGCTTGGATTGAGCCTTGAAAATAAGATGGACGAAGGGACCAACCACATTGGCGAAAAGCCGTACGGATCCTGTGGGCAGACCATTACTTGCTACATCCATTCTATAATTACGCCAATTCACTGAAGATGCAGCCTTCCAAATGGCGCAATCGGAGTTATCACGGAGTTTGGGCGTACGGTTGACAAACCGATACAAAACTCCGACGCCGGACTGATTGGAAAGTTTGGAATCATAGACGGCGGCAACTTCAACAGCAAAAGCTAATCCTTTGCTACTTGTGGGTGGCCGACTGACTGCTTCTACAAACTCAGCGTCGAAGATTTCTTGCAATGTTCTTTGGATGACTTCTTCTCCCACTGGAACCACCGTTTCTGTCGGTGGGGCATAATATTTCTCGGATATGAAACTCGCGTATAATGCTTTGATCTGGGCCTGAGAAAGCTGTTTGGGTGATAATCGAGATGTAATCGGATCACTTTGAATCCGTTTTGCCGCTTTGGTAATGATTTGTTGGGCTTTACGACGGCTCAATCGGCAGTAACTCCGCGAGAGAAAGTCCGTAAGCGAAGTATGGGTGCTATTCCGAATGAGATCTTGAAAATCTCCAATACTTGTGGATGAAGGATGGGGCATAGCATAGCCGGGTTCTCGTACAAATTCGTGTACACGCCGTGGATAAATGTATACATCACCATAGGGATCAATGAAAATAATATTGACGTGGGCGTTAAGATAGGAAGTTTGACGAACGTATTCGTCAGCGTATCCGCGGCGGTAGGGAAGATTAAGAAAAGACAGCTGTATGTAGGTCCCATGACTAAAGGATATGGAGGTCTCAGTTTCTTTAAGGAGATAGTCTTTTTTATTTTTACTAGTTGTAAAGAATATGGAGGCATAGCCTTGGCGTTCGGCGGAGTGGCGAGAAGCCACAACAATCGGTCGACCAGTTGTGTTTTGCGCATCGCTAAAAGCACTAGATGCTCCAAATCCCTGGCTGCCACGTGTTTGACGTAATTTGATGCTCTTGCTGCTCGCTAGGTAGAGACCGTACTCCCGTAGGTCACGTAGTGTCATCCCAATACCTGTGTCGATTGCCTCAAAACTAAACATGTGTAGGTTTCGACCGGCCACATCTGAGGGTAGGATCTCCGGTTTCTCAAGTTCTTGCATAATCATTAACAAGACAGGTTCAATGTTGATGATACTTCGAATCGGATTAACTAGCAGTCTGATGCGATCGGAAATTGAATTGGGTGAGTTTTGTCGCTGGATAGTCTTCAATGATTGTGGCACTTCTGAATAAGTCACGGCTTCAGGTGGTTCTGGAAGAACGACTGGTACTGAAATTTGTTTTTTGGACTTTGGAGTTCGTTTCCAGTAATGGGCTTCGATGGCATCGAGAGCATTGTCGCTGAACTCTGCACAATATTGGGTGAACTTGTGCATTTCCATGGAGAAGCCGACAAGTTGTGTGCGTTTGCGAAAGAATTCAGCAACTTCGCCACGACGAATTACACTATTCTTTTCTGGCGTTTTAGTTGGATTGGCTTGAGATGTAGATTTTCCCATCAGTTATTACCCCGCTTGGTGTTTAGCGCCGACTAAAACCGTTAAACGTGATGACAAGGGAGAAGTGACCTTAAATCTTTGTGTTAAGGCTAGAATGCTTCTCCGAACTGTCTAAAGCCGCTAGAGCTCTTCACTTGCCGCACTTAGAAGTGCTGGCGCCATATTATGAAGCGTGGATGTTTGTATGTATGATGATGTGTGGAATTAATCTGCCTTTTAAAGATGAGGGGGAGTCTTAATGAGAATTGAATATATTTGCGGAACTCTTACCCAGAGCAATAAGTACGTCCCGAACGACTTGCATGTCTTTCAAGTAGACAAATTCATTGTGTGCGTGGTAATTTGTATCGTGGCGAATGGTCCCGAAAGATACAACAGGGACGCCTGCCTGGGCAAGGTGGGCACCATCGTTTCCACCCAGATCTGCCGCAATCGGTAACGAGTCACCTACGACTTTGTTGACAATGGATGAGAAGTGTTTGACGAAGGGATGACCTGTATCCGTGAAATATCCATCCACCTTATTGTTAATCTTAAAATCGTCAATAATGGTTTTCTCCTTAGCCGCAAGGTCAGTAATATAGGCGTTCAAATCCTGTTCTGCTTGTTTAGCATTCTCTTCCGGAGTCAAGCGACGGTCAAATCGAATTTCGCATTCACCCGGAATGACGTTTTCCTTTTCACCTGCATGCATCATGGTGATTGTGAACCGTCCATGTACTTTAGGATAAGGTGCTTCCGGGGGTGCATTGAATTTACTCCGAATCTTGGAGACTTTACCGTGATAGCGTTTAAGCTTTTCAACGAATGATGTTGCCCGGTAAATAGCGTTATCTGCTTGTTCGGGGTACCCACTGTGACCTCCAGTGCCTTTAACAATAAAACGACCCCATAAAGCCCCACTGGCTCCAATACTAATATAGTTGGGGGCACTGTCGATTACAACCCCCGCATGACCATTAATACCAATATCATCAAAAAGGTAACCAATACCTGCCCGACCTCCAATTTCCTCATCAACGGTAACAAGTAATTTGATATTAACTTCAGGCTCCCCTTTGGCTAGTTCTCCCATGGCACTTAAGGCTGCAACGATGTTGGATTTATTATCTGCAGCTCCTCGTCCGAAAGCACGGTCACTTGTAACCCGCAGGCGGAAGGGAGCCGTCATCCATTCTGACTCATCAGCTGGCACTACATCAAGATGTGTGACAAGGAGCAAATCAACATCCGAGGTTCCATCAAGAGAAACCACAACATTAGGTCGTGATTCACCATCAACCGTCACATTACGTCCGTCTAATACTTCAGTCCCCAACCCTAACAGTTGGGCTGTGAGACGGATCATCTCGGAACATTCCGCATATCCCATGCGACTTTCATTAGTCACTGTGGTATTGATTTCGACTAATTTACGTAATAGATTGAGTTCATATGCAAGTTCTTCTTCCATGACCTGCTGACCTCCAGATGTATCTGCAGTAACGGATTCGGTAAAAGCCTACCGATACCTCAGCATTTTCCATCGGTAGGATTATTTTTGCGAAACGCTAAGGTTGTTATAAAAAGGATTGCGAGAATACTAACAATGAGTAATAAACAAACTTCGAGGAGACGGCTATACGGATTTATTCTTTTCAACATCCTCGAAGAGGTAATTATTGCAACCATTGCTTTTGTGCTACTTCTGGTCTTTTTCCCTTCTTTTCTAATCTCAGGGATGATTATTGTAGGAATTGGTCTGGTCTTGTTCACCTTAGTTAAGATCTATTCATATTGGTCATCTTCGAGTATTCCAGTTTATGATCCTTTGATCGGTCAGCAGGGAACAGCGATCACAGAATTTCAGGCTAGAACAAATGAACACTGGATAGGAAAGGTCATTGTTCGAGGTGAGACCTGGAAAGCTCAATCTTCAGAAGTAATTACTAAAAACACGCGAATTTGGGTCCATGGAATCAACGGATTGACACTTCTGGTCAACACAATACCACTCGACCCGGAAAAAACCAAGAGCAGTTCTTAAGGGGCTTCCGAATTGTTCCGCATTTGCCTTTGGGCGAAGGCGCGGTCTAAGGCTTGGTTAGCCAGTTTGAGAAAAGCATTAGTAACTCCGATGGCGGTTGCTGCGGAAGTTTCTATATAAGGAATGTTCCACCATCGTTGCAGCATAAGCGCCGCTTCAGGGGGGACCATTCGTTTTTCCGTGAGATCCACTTTATTTCCGATAAGAATAACCGCTCCTTGGGGAACAATGCGCCGAAAATCATTATACCAATTCCATAAAGTCATAAAGGAACTAGGTTCTGACACATCGAAAACGAGTAGCGCCCCATGGGCGCCGCTGTAATAATGTCGGCGGACTTGCCGAAAAGAAGGTTGTCCAGCGACATCCCAAACCACGAGCTTTACTTTTTGTTGCTTTATTTCAAGATCTTGAACAGCGAAACTAGCGCCAAGGGATTGTTTGTATTCAGGTGAGAATGTGTTTTGAGTATAGCGGAGAACCAACGAAGTTTTGCCTACGGCTCCGTCGCCCATCATGACTATCTTTATGCCGAAATCTGTGGGCCTATCTTTGAATCGTTCATGGACATCAGTGGGAGCCAGCTTCTCTGACACGGTCACCCTTTCCCAGGTTGGTCCCTAAGTTGTACTTGCAAAAAAGATGCATAAAGGTTTCGTTTCAGAATTTAGATGTTTTATTAAATTGTTAGAAAATGAGTGCATTCTTAGAACACGAATGGAATAGGAATTCCTAAGAAGACAACCATCAATAATCCAATTCCAATGGGAACAAGTGCACAAATCATTGGAATTGGTAATCCAGGGATTGCTTTATTGGGAAAGTGCGAAACGATTTGAGTGTTTATGAGACAACCAATGGCGATAGCAAGAAAAGTCCAACCTGAAAAGAACCAGCCCAGATATCGAAAAGCATAGGCGACAAGTGCGGCATAAACAATGAGATCCCCCACACCCATTACTAAAGGACCGATTACAAAGGTAAAGGCTGTTCGAGCATGTTGTTTTCGATCTGCCTCAATCATTGTGGATCCAAGGCGAATGGCAAAAAACGTATCCTGCACAGCAAGAATAAGAAGGATTGCTAGAGAGATTAACCATGTAAAATTTACAGCTAAAAATACTCCAAGAATGATTCCATATCCTGCAAACAAAATATTTCGTGCCACTCCTCCGATAGCGTCGGTAAAGATGAAAACGATTGAGAAAGCTGAAAACATAATTGATGCAAGAGCAAGCAACGATAAATGCAGGAAATTTAGTCCCTGAAAGAGGAGTAATAGAAAAATCGCCTGGCCGATAAAGACCGTGAGGATGAAAAAGAGGGGAGAAACGAAGGCAGCAATTAGGATTCGATGAATCCGTTCGCTCCCCCGTTGAAATATAAGGAATGTAATAAAAGTCGCTAGACCACCCGCGAAGCCAATGACGAACAGAATTAGCAGGGTTTCAAGCACATTCGTTATGGGAGTGAAGATGCCGGGTTCCAGAAGAGGATTTGCCAGTATAACTAGATAAGTGATGAAAAGGGAAAAAACCATTGAGAGAATGGGAAGTGTGATGTAGTAAAGGCGTTCGCGCCAACCTAACCGTACACTAGTTTCAGTTAGCTCCATTTCTTTTTGACTCGCTTCTATAGCTGCCTCAGCATTCATAGAGCCCTCAACAACGAGACGAGATATAATGTTACCGCTAGTGGCAGCCGAATTTAGCTAATTATAGGTTGAGGTGAATGAAATTCATTGGATGAAAAAAGAGGAGGGAAGGTGCCATTATGGCACCTTGTAGGTATTGGGGAATTTGTTCGATTACTTCTTCCGGAGATACCAGACACTACCAAGAAGCACTACAACAATAACTAGTACTCCAACCCCAATGTAAAGGGCTAGATAGCTTTGTTGGACTTCTTCTGCTGCGGTATGTCCAGGTATACCAGCATGGTAATTCTCCCAGAAGACCATCTGGATAAATTCACCTTCAAGCCGTTGATCCCACATGAATGGACCATATCCGACAGGCCTCGGATTGGTGAAGGTGATTGGGCTAATAACGCCTACCCAGATGTGCTTGGGCAGAATATCCCAGCCACCGATATAATCGAATGTGAAGTAGCTCTTGCCGATACTGGTAATCCGTACGTGCCAATCATCAAGTGCAACACACGTATTGAGATAACCGATATTTGTGACGTATAGCGGTATCATGTTGTCCTTAATGTAGTTGTAAGAGAATTCTACGTCGTGTGCAGTAACCATACCGCCATATTCGCCACCCATGTCATGCCAGTAGGCAGGAGGATGATCATCATCACTTCCACGAAGTGTGAAGTCATACTGCAGGCCATCTGCGAGTTCTGTGATCGTCCAGTCCCAGGCGAGTCCACCGTTTGGACTCGGAATGTGGCTAATGGGATCATAACCGGAGAGGCCTTCAGGATAGATGTTGGCCATGACATAGTTGGTTACGGCATCTTGGGAGGTCAAAGGATTCTGTCCAGTAATCGCGGAGCCAATTTGACTGACCCAGGTTCCACCAGTACCGGTGGATGGGTTGCGCCCAGGTTGGCCCTCTTTGAGTTGTACAAGGCGGGCAGTCCAGCGGTTCATGGGGCCAGTACCCCAACCAGTGGCAACTAGGTAGGAATCTTGGTCCCATTTGTCGATGCGTTGACCGTTGATGATGAAGTTACTGTAGAAGGGAATGATTGGACATTCTGCGACGATGATGGATTGTGCGAGATAAGCAGCATCAAGCACAGTATCATAGTCGGAAGCAGTCATCATGATCTCGATTGCGTCATCGTAGCTGGCATTACTCCAGTTGCAACGGTTACCGTTGGGTATAGGAATGTTCTCGGTTGTGAACATCTCAAGGAGTGTTGGATCGGGACCA
>SMTZ1_10014239_pt1 | contig 17570 bp, 19 predicted proteins | sample DeeMarSWOR136_30_FD_25667 | JGI IMG/M metagenome (IMG submission 25667)
AAAAAGGAGGGATCAGGGGAATTCAGTTTTTTTCTCATCGACACCAACCGGGTCAGGATAAAGGACCGGATAGGCCGCCTGAGCGGGATGAAGAACCTTATTCGTCTGGGAATTCCTTCCGAGCATCAGCGCTATTTTCTGGAGCAGTATCTGGGAGAAGTCCGGTTGACGGGAGGGGTCTGGTTCTGGTACAGGCTCAATAAAGTGGTATACTCGGATTATGTCGGGCTCAAAAAGAAGCTCAGGTTGAGACAGATCGCCAGAAAGCTTAAAATTCAATGAGTAGTGAAAAAATTGGGGACAGTCCCCAATTTTGCTAATTATAATAGAACGATGAGCTTTGAATTCTCCTGGAACGAATATGCTGACCAGCCCCATAATGTCGCCCTGAGAAAGGAAAGGTTCCGCCACCATCTCAAATACGCAACCAGCTATTTCAGCCTTACAGGTTCGACCCTCCGCCGGCTTGCCTCTTTCTTCCCCCTTTACCGCAAGTACCGAAAAAAGATGTACCATGAGCCGGTCAGCATCGGCAGTCCGTTTGCCCTATCCGTCTCCCCCCATAAAGAAAGGCCGGAGGAGGTCATTGACCTATTAAAGGAGACCGGGGTTCGGAAAACACTTGTTCGGATTCCTTCCTGGGAGAAGGAAAAACTCGGGGATCACGAGAATTTCTGTAGGCTTCTTCTCCGGAACGGGTTTGAGGTCACGGCAGCCCTGCTCCAGCAGAGGGATGATGTGCTCGACCCTCTCAAGTGGCAGTTTTTTATAGAGGAGGTGTATTCCCGTTTCAAGGAGATTGTTTCCTATTTTGAGATCGGGCATGCCTGGAACAGGACCAAGTGGGGCGTCTGGGATTATAAGGAGTATCTCGGGCTGGCCCTCCCGGCCCTGGATCTCTCCGAGAAATACAGGGTCAAGCTGGTCGGGCCGGCGGTGATCGACTTTGAGTTTCATCTCTATCTGCCTGTCCTCAAGGCCGTGCCTTTTGAAAAGGTGAGCTCCCTTCTCTATGTCGATAGGATGGGCGCACCCGAGAACAGACAGTTCGGCTGGGACACCTCAAAGAAAGTGGCTCTCCTCAAAGCTGTTATCGACAGCACCAGCCCCAAAGAGCGCGACCTGTGGATCACTGAGGTCAACTGGCCGCTTGAAGGAACAGGGGAATATTCTCCTGCCGCGGGTAAGCCCAATGTCTCAGAGGAGGAACAGGCGGATTACCTGGTCCGCTATTATCTTCTCTGTCTGGCCAGCGGTTTTGTGGAGCGGGTCTACTGGTGGCAGCTGGTCGCGCCCGGATACGGGCTTGTGGACAGCCGTTCGGAGGATTGGCGGAGGCGGCCCGGGTTTTATGCCTTGAAGACCATGACCGGGCTCCTCGATGGGACCACTTTTAAAGGAAGAATATCCCATCCTCAGGCATTCCTGTTTTCATTCCAGAGGGGCAAGGAGTGCTTTGCCGTCTGCTGGGCGCCGGAAGCTCCGTGCGAGCATATCTTCTCCAGGCCAGTTCAATGTGCGCTGGACCGGAGTGGGAAAGAGATCCCGGTGAAAGATAACCGGATCAGGATCGACTCCAGCCCCAAGTACGTCTTTTTCAGATAACAAATAAGGGGTCGCATCTTAACATTTAACATTTCGCATTTAACATTTCGGATTAAAGGGAAAAATCAGAGGGTCTCAAGCTTAATTTATAATCCTTCCTGTCTCAAGAAGTTTTACCAGAAAATCCACATTTGAATTGATCCCATTTTTCCAAATTTGAATTGACAGAAGTATGAGATTATTGTATTTTTCCGCTCTTTACAGTTAAAAAGCCTGAGCTTCCATCCGTCAGGCGGATTTACTCGATAAAAAAGAGAAGGGTGAATAATAGTACCCCAATTAATGCTTCTTTTAAAAAGCATGAAGTTGAGGACTACGAGCGGAAAAGGTACCGGGGAATAGACCAGAGGATTGTCCACGGGAGGGAGACGCGGATTATCAGGAAGATTCTCCTGAGAATTCGGCCAAATGGCCAGAAAGAAGAAACTGATTTGCAGCGTGCTCTGGATATCCCCTGCGGGTATGGCCGGTTTTCCAGTCTGCTCCAGGTGAACGGATTTTCACTTGTCAGCAGCGACCTGTCTTTTCATATGGTGAAGCGGGCCGTGGACAGATATGATAACCCGGAAAGAATCCCCGGTGTTGTCGCCGACGCCAAGCTTGGGCTGCCGTTTAAGCCGGATGCATTCTTCCTCCTTTTTTCCATGCGGTTTTTCCATCACCTCCATGAAAAAAAAGACCGGGAAGCGATCCTCAAAGAGTTCACCCGGGTGACTTCAGACTGGATGGTCCTCTCCTATTACCAGATAAACCGGTTTCACCTTTTCCAGAGGAAGGTGCGGAAGCGGCTCCTGAAGAAGAAGACGAAAATCAAGATGATATCGCGCACGGAATTTCAGGAAGAGATAAATGGCGCGGGTTTTGAAGTCGTTAAGGTTTTCCCCTTATTCAGGGGCATCCACGCCCACCACATCGCCCTCTTGAGAAAACAGGGGTCGCAGATGAGAAATTGGGGACTGTCCCCATTTTCTAGAACCGGAGCCGGAATCCGGCCTTGAGGCTGACGCCGCTGAAATCGATGATCGCCCGCCGCGGGTCTGAGATGATGACATCCTCAGTGGGCTCTCTGAGCCTGATGAAGAGAAGCGGGAAGGAATCTTCTGCGCTGCCTTTGGCTTTGTAAAAATAGAGCGTCCCTTCCTCGATATACTCGATTCCGTCGGAATCGATGGACCTGTCCGTACCCTTAAAACCGGATATTTTAGCGAAACGGCTGGTCGCCTCGACAACAAAGCTCATCCCGGAGGTCAAACTCAGGTCCAGGCCTATGGCAGCCAGGATCCCTGATCCCTGTGCCTTGGCCCTGCCGTGCCACTGCTTCCAGTCTGTGTCGTCCAGAAGGCGGTAGAAATATTCGCACCTGGCAAAGTAATACTCGATTCCTGTTTTGAGGTAAAAGGAGCGGACAGGATAGAAGGAGATGAAGAGCCTCAGGGGAAGGGCCTCGAACCTGGGCCGTGTCCGGATCTCAAGCGCCGGGCTTTCCTGAAGCTCGACCAGGCCCTCATTCTCTCTGAGGAAATAATCTGCGCCAAAGCCCAGGAAGAAGTTCGAGCCTATGGGGATGGTGAATTCTCCGCCGTAGATATAGCTCAGGTGGACGGATTTGGCATCGTATTCCTGGGTGATGGAGTTTTCATCCCGGTAATAGTCGATAAAACCCTGGGCCCCGCTGTTCAGGTCACCTCCCTGGACATAGCTTCCCCCACCCATAAGCCAGAGCTCGAGGCGGGATTCAGAAGGCGGGCGTAAGGGCGGAAGTTCGGGGATGGGCTTGATTTGGGGCTCTTCCCCGGCCTTTTCTTTTTCGCTTTTTTCCTCTTCGGCTTTTTGTGTTACTGTGACTTTTTTCTCTGGCACGACTTTTTCGGGTTCGACCTTTTCCGGTTCTGTGATGACTACTTTTTTAGGCACCAATGTCGGTGGGCGCTCGATTACAATTACCGTGCTCTCATGCACATAGCCTGTGGCTTCCTGGCCTTCCTCGATCTGGATCTTGACCAGGTACCATTCGCCCTCTTTTGCGGGGGATTCCAGACTTGTCCCCTGGGGAACCTGGTGGATGATCACGCTTCCGATGTCCGGCCTGAGCCTGATGTTGGCCATCTCGGTGACGACCTTGAGTTTTCCTAAGGCTTCCTGGGCCTGGAGTCCGGAGAGGAAAAGGAGGGTGACCGCGGCCAGGAGGTTGAATAATCTCTGCGGCTTCTTCATGAGCGGCGGTCGCAATACGCTGCGATGATCCTCATTTACTATTCTATCAAAAATTGGGGACAGTCCCCAATTTCTGTCTTTTTAAGTATTGTATAATATTCGTCCGGCCAATGCGAGCCGTCAAAATAAAAAAAGGCAAAAGCGGCGTGTTTTTGAATCACCCTGCCTGAGCCCTGCAAGAAAGCTGGACATCTCACTCAGCTTGCTTAGTTTGAGCGAAAAATGGTAATATTGAAAAAAATTCTAAGGAGGATGCCATGAGAAAACATTTCAGCGCCAAAATATTGATGAGCTTCGTTCTCATGTTCGTCTTCCTTCTTTGCTCCACGACTCTGGTCTTTACAGGCAAGGGGCCAAAAATAAGACTCGATAAAGATAAAATGGATTTTGGCAAAGTGAAGCAGGGAAAGGTCCTGACTCATGTCTTCAAGTTCGTGAACGAGGGGGATGAAACTCTGACCATCGATCGGGTGAGGACGACCTGCGGCTGCACGGCTGTACTTGTCTCGAAGAAAGAGATTCCGCCGGGAAAAGAGGGAGAATTAAAAGTGACCTTCAACACTCGAGGTTATGCCGGCAAGCTCTCCAAGTACATTTACGTCGATTCGAACGACCCGACTCAAAAAAGCAAACAGATCACTGTCTCTGCGGAAATCGAAGTTCCTCCTCAACCCAAGATTGCTCTGGACAGGTATTCCCAGGACCTGGGGCTGTTCCTGGAAGATGAAGAGGTCCGGACCCAGGCAAAGATCAAAAACATCGGAGAGCTGGAGCTCGAGGTCAGCTGCTCCCATAAAGATGCCTCCTTTTATGCTGACGGCAAGAAGGTCTCTTTTCCGCTCAAGATCCGGGCGGGCAGAGAGGCGGACATTGAGATCAGGATGCCCCCGCGCAACAGAAAGGGAATGATCAGGGAGTACATCCTGATGAAATCCAACGATCCCCAGCGTCCGACCCTTTCCTTCTATTTGAGCGGGTACATCATCAGCAAGCAGCAGCTCAAGGAGCTTTTTGCCAGGTATAAGGACATCCTGAATTGAGGCTGGGGTGTGATTTGATTCAGAGGAGGATCGTGAGATGATTCTTTTCGCCAATTTTCTCAACGCTGTGGCCCGCATACTGCATGTCGTCTTGATCCTTTACATGTGGATTATCATCATCAGAGCGGTCCTTTCCTGGGTCAAAGTGCCTTCCCTCTATCCGGTTGTGGTCGTCCTCCACAATTTGACCGAGCCGGTCCTGAGGCCGTTCCGCAAGCTCATCCCGCCCAGCCTGCTAGGAGGCATCGATATATCCCCGATAATCGTCATCCTGGTGATCCTGTTTGTGGATTCTTTCCTCGTCAAATCCCTTTCCATGATCGCTCAGAATATGTTGAGACAGCATACACTGAATTTTTATTGATTTTAGCTAAGAGCATCGGTGAGACCGCGTCTTGAAAGGGAAAGATAACGTTTATCTGACAGTCAAAGTCCAGCCGCGTGCCCGGAAACCCGGAGTGGAGAAGCTGGAGACCGGAGAGTACAGGGTCCGGGTTCTGGCCGCACCTTCCAAGGGTGAAGCCAATCAAGAAGTCGTGGAGAGATTGGCGTCCCATTTTGGCCTGCCCCGTTCCCGGGTGCAGATCGTCCGGGGGCAGACCTCTCGAATAAAGACAATCCTGGTGGAGTTGAAGGATGGAAATCTATAACCTTGTCAGCTTTTTCGGGATTTTTATCCTGGTCGGGTTTGCCTGGCTCTGTTCCAGACAGAGGAAGGTCGTCAACTGGCGGGTCGTATTCTGGGGGATAGGACTGCAGCTCTTCTTTGCCGTGTTCATTTTTTGGGTTCCGGTCGGGTCCAGGTTTTTTCTCTTTGTGAACAGAGTGGTCGTCAGGATCCTGGAAAGCGCCACGGCCGGCACCAGGTTTCTTTTCGGCGTGCTGGCTATTCCTCCGGGGCAAACGAGCGAAACCGGCGAGGCGTCGCTGGGGAACATCCTTGCCTTCCAGGCCCTTCCCACCATTATCTTTTTCGCGGCCGTGATCGGGGCTCTGTATTATTTGAAGATCATGCCGCTTATCATCAGGGGATTTTCCTATGTGTTCACCCGGCTGATGCGGATCAGCGGAGCAGAGGCGCTCTGCGCTTCGAGCAATATCTTTGTCGGAGTCGAATCCGCCCTGGTCATCCGGCCTCACCTGAAAGAGATGACCAGGTCAGAGCTGGTGACCATCCTGTCCGCTTCGATGGGGACCATCGCCTCGACGGTGCTGGCCATTTATGTTTTTTATCTCCAGGATCAACTGCCCACGATCGCCGGTCATCTGATCTCCGCCTCTTTTCTCTCAGCGCCGGCAGCCGTGGTCATGGCCAAGCTCCTCTACCCCGAGTCGGAGACGCCCAAAACCCTGGGAAAGGATGTAAAACCCTATTATGAACGCGAGGATAACCTGGTCATGGCCATCATCAACGGAGCCTGGAGCGGACTGCGCTATTTGGGTGGAATCATAACCCTGCTCCTGGCATTCATCGGAATCGTGGCCCTCTTTGACCTCGTCCTGGGGTGGCTCGGCGGGTATTTCAATTCCTGGTTCGGCTGGGGCTTCGAGTGGAGTCTGGGTTCCATCCTGGGCTATGTGTCTTATCCCTTCACTCTGCTGCTGGGCGTTCCTCCTGCTGACGCCCTGGAGATCGCCCGGCTTATCGGAGAGAGGACCGTGGTCACCGAGGTGGTGTCTTACCAGCACCTCTCCCAGCTCATGGCTGAAGGAACTCTGGTCCATCCGAGGTCTGCCATCATCGCCTCTTACGCTCTCTGCGGTTTTGCCCATATCGCTTCCCTGGCCATCTTCGTCGGGGGAATCGGGGCTCTGGTCCCGGAAAGGCTGAAAGACCTCTCGCGCCTTGGATTCCGGGCTCTTCTGGCGGCAACACTTGCCTGCCTCATGACCGGGGCTGTGGCCGGAGCCTTCTTTACCACAGGCTCCATCCTCCTCGGCGGATAAAAATATTTAAAAAAATAGGGCATAGTTGGACTTGCTCAATAATATCAATAAGCATTGATCACCGGGTGCTCGAAGCAATGGTTCCAGCAAAACTCAACTTGATTGTTTTGTAGCTGAGGGAATTTGCAGAAAGAAAATTTTGGGAACACTTTTAGAATGACATTAAAGGCATAATACTTTTTTTAATTAAAGACAATCCTCAATTTCATTCGTAATAATAAATAAGGAGACATTGGATTCATGAAGGAATCGAGCTCGGGTTTTAAGAAAGCAGTCCGTCTGATATTTGGCTATGTCCTGCTCTTACTCGCAGTCTCATTCGGGATGATCGGAGCCGTTTTCAGCTTTTTTCTCTGCGCCCTGTTTTTGAGTCATATCTTTCTGTTGAGCGTGATCGCACTAGTCGTTTGCTTTTTGATATCTTTCAGTCTTTCCAGGGTTGCCTGGCAGAAAATACTGAGAGTCCGGCATGCGTTTTTGGCTTTTGGAGTTGGACTGTCCACAGTTATAGGAGTTGTGCTGATATCATCTTTGACGGTCTTTAAGCCGCTGGTGCCGTCTTCTGAGATTATTAAACCGGAAGTTCCTGAAGCTGTCGATTACTGGGACCTGGAGTCAGGCTCCCGCATCGCTTATCTGAAATTCCCGGCCGAGAGTAAAACACAAGAAGACCCTGTTTTTTTTCTTCACGGAGGGCCTGGCGGAGCAGTCGTGAATTTTAAGCCTATTACCGGTGTGATTTCAGAGCTATCGAAGTCTGGGTATGATGTTTATTTTTATGACCAGGTGGGAGGAGGCCTGTCAGGGAGGTTGAAGAATATCCGGGAATACCAGCTCTCACGCCATGTGTCAGACCTTGATCAAATAAGAAAAAAGACCGGGGCAGACAAGATGATCCTGATAGGAGAGTCCCACGGCGGTGTGCTTGCGGCTCATTACGCGGCAGCCTATCCCGAGAATGTCAAAAAACTGGTGCTGATATCGCCCGGAGAGTTGTTGTCTCAGGAATGGGATGATGAGAGCTCAGGGAATATTAAGGACCGGGCCTCTCTAGAGACTCTTCGGAAGTTCGATGAGCTATTAAGAATACCTCGAATATTGTTTGCCGTTTTGCTGCTCGAAGCTAATCCCGATGCGGCCCATAATTTTTTCTCGGAAGCTGAAGCAGATACCCTGATCACACGATTCATGTCTGCTCTGCTTGGAGGCATGGCCTGTGATCCCGAACTATTTCCTGAGGATCACAATATTTTATTTGGCTTCTGGGCGACCATGATACCTGATGAGCTGCCAGAACCTGAGGATGAAGCTGTAAAAGATAAACTCAAATCACTGACTCTTCCTGTGCTTATCCTCAAGGCAGAGTGCGATTATCTCAAGTGGGAAGTCACTTACCAGTACAAGTCTCTTTTGATGAACTCCACTTTTCTGTTCTTAGAGGGTGCAGGACATATGCCGTTTCTGGAGAAACCCGGCCTCGTTCTGGATTCCATCAGAGCCTTTCTCCTTGATGAGCCGCTTTCGCTGCCTGCATATACTGATGTTTCACCGCCCAGGAAATAGCGAATCCTAAATGACACTGACGATTGAAAAAAGAAGGTTATCCCTAATTTCTTTCCCTTAGAATAAAATTAAAATTCAGGGGGTCATTGCGGGCGTAGCGAGGAAATCTTTTGAGATAAGAATGACAGCCTTGTCTTTGATATCACCAGCAGGAATGTTAGCTGATGAGTGGGAATAAATATCCAGTACCTGATTATGATTTTTTATAGGCGTTCCCTCTGGGGACGATGATGTGCACTCCGATTCTCCTGTTTTCGTCATCCAGCTCAAATAGTATTCTTAGACCTCCCACTCTCAGCCGGTAAAATCCTTTGAGCTTTCCAACGAGAGGCCTCACGTTTTTATGATTAAGAGGATTTTCAGAGGTTTCGAGCATCTCAAGGTTATCCAGAATTCTTGAGGATGAGCTTTTAGCGAGTTTTTTGAGATATTTTAGGGCTTCATCAGATAGCTCAACTTTCCATTTTTTCTCTGGCATCCTTTATGGATACTCCTTTGCCTTTCCGGAACTCCTTAGAGGACTTTATTAGATTTTCATAAAGACCGGGAATAGAGAGAAGTTCGATTGTTTCCTTGTGCCTTTCAACGTATTCGTCAATTAACTCGACGATGATATCGTTCATCTTTTTGTTTTCCAGGCTTGAAATAGCTTTGAGTATATTTTTCTTGTCTTCGGGGATGCGGATCGTTGCTGTTGCCATGGTTATCACCTCAATAAGTAGATTAATCTATTAATCGCTTTTTGTCAATGATGATAATAATAATTGGGAACTGTCCCCAATTTTGTCAACAATGATTAGAATAAGCTTCCGATTTTTTCATAAAAGCCTTATTACTCTCGACAAGCTTTATTTATTACCCGCAAGAGAAGACGAAGCTTTTCAAGGAATTTTTTCACAGAGTCTGGAGACTTATCCGGTCTCTTGAGCTTGACATTTCCTTTTCAATTTCTATTCTGTTAGATTGATATTGTTTGTAAGAATTGGGGACTGTCCCCAATTTCTTATTGTGTTTTTATTTTTTCTTGTTAAAATAACCATGCGAATTTTGAGAGAAAAATGCGAAAAATTGGGGACTGTCCCCAATAGTTAGAAAAAAAAGGGGCCTGACCCCTTTTTGAGCTTTTTGAGAAGAGGAGAGAAAAATGGCTGGTTTTTTGAAGAAGATACTTTGGGCGACTGACTTCTCTGACGAAGGTCAGGAAGCGCTTCTCTATGCCGACGCCTTCGCCAAGGCTTTCAAGGCGAGCATCGTAGCCCTGCACGTGATCCCGGATTTTTCGGCGGCTCTCTACGACGCGGCTTATGTGATCAAGGGAGAGCTTGTCAAAAAAGTGGCGGCGGTCAAGAAAGATGCAGAGGAAAAGCTCAAGGCTTTGCAGAAGGCGAAAGGCATTTCCTTCAAGAGCATAGTCAAAGAAGGCACGGCGGCTAAAGTGATCATTGAAGTGGCTGAGAAAGAAGGGGTGGACCTGATCGTCATAGGTAGAAGAGGGATGTCTGCGATAGAGAAACTCTTCATCGGGAGTGTGGCCAATCAGGGAAGATCATCGTTCCCACGGATTTTTCCGAGAGGGAGGAGGTGGAGAGAGACTTCGCCTGGGAGGTCGCCAAAGGTTTTGGCGCGGAGCTGACCCTTCTTCATGTGCTCGAGCTTCATGATTACGAGTTTTCGCCCCGGGTGCTGGACGACATGATGGATTCTCTCCTGAAAAGGCTCAAACAGAGGAAGAAAAGAGAGAAGACAGAGATCAAGATCCGCGAAGAAGTCTACAGGGCCATCAACGCCGCCATCGGCATCGTTGATTATGCCGAGACCCACAACTATGACCTGATCGTCATCTCCACCTGCGTCCAGAGCAAGCTGGAGAGGTTCTTTTTAGGCAGTACGACCGAGAAGGTGATCTCCTACACGCATATCCCGATTTTCGCCATCCCACCGACGTACTGCCTTGCTTAAAGTTGGAGAATAGCTTAGAGTATTGGATTGCCTTAAACCTGGCTCTGGCTGACGATCTCAAAGCGGCGAAGAAAGTCGTCGATCGTTTCCCGAGACTCGCCGATGCTTTTACAGCCAGCGTTGAGGATTTTACCGTTTTAGGGATAGACAGAGAGAGGGCAGAGCGTCTTGCCTCTCCGAAGCTCCTCGACCAGGCCCATCGGGAAATAGAGAAGCTGGCGAAGAAAAAGTATTCCATCCTGATTCAGGAGGATGGGAGCTATCCTGAATATTTAAGAGAGATATTCGACCCTCCCTTCGTCCTTTATTGCGCGGGAAGGGTCGAGGCCTTGAAAGGCCCGGCAGTATCCATAGTTGGAGCGCGCCAGCCCTCCGCCTACGGCAGGGCTGTTGCCGAAAGATTGGCTCGGGACCTTGCCTCTCGAGGGTTGGTGGTTGTCAGCGGAATGGCCCGCGGCATCGATTCCATCGCTCATTGGGGGGCGCTCAAAGGAGGAAGAACCGTAGCTGTGTTAGGTTCTGGATTGGACACCATCTATCCCAAGGAAAACCGCTCGCTTTTTGAGAAAATCATCGAGCGGGGAGCGGTCGTCTCCGAATTTCCCCTCCAGTCGCCTCCGCTGGGATTTCATTTTCCCCTGCGAAACAGGATCATCAGCGGCCTCTCGCTGGCTCTAGTGGTGGTCGAGGCGACCAGGAAGAGCGGTTCTCTGATCTCAGCCCGGTTGGCCCTGGAGCAGAACAGAGAGGTAATGGCTGTTCCCGGGAACATCACCTCCGACCTCAGCCAGGGCGCGAACTGGCTGATCAAGACCGGAGCCAAACTGGTGGAAACCTGGGAAGACGTGGCTGAAGAGCTTCCTTCTCCTCTCAAGGAAGAGCTTCTGTCTCAGAAGGAAGAGGACCTGGCGGAGATACCGTCCCTGAGCCCGCAGGAAGAAAAGGTCTTCGCTCTTCTCCAGCCGGATTCCCTGATCCATATCGATGAGCTGGTCGAGACGACTGAATTTTCTGTATCCGAGGCCCTCTCTGTTTTGCTCAGCCTGGAGCTCAAAGGCGTGATTTTCCAGAGGCCCGGGAAATTCTTTCAGAGGAGATTGTAATGGCCAAGCGGTTGGTGATCGTTGAATCGCCGGCAAAAGCGAACACTGTCCACAAATACCTGGGGCCTGATTATCTGGTCAAGGCATCCCTGGGACATATTCGTGACCTTCCCAAGGATAAGCTGGGTATCGATATCGAGCACGACTTCGAGGCCGAGTACGTGGTCATCCCGGAGAGGAAGCAGACCGTTACCGAACTGCAGAGAGCAGCGAAGGAGTGCGAATCCGTGATGCTGGCCGCTGACCCGGACAGAGAGGGGGAGGCAATATGCTGGCATTTGAACAGCCTGCTCGAAAAATACAACCCCAACATTTACCGGGTCCTTTTCCACGAGATTACCAAAGAGGCGGTCGGCGGCGCCTTCAACCGTGAAAATCTCGGCCATCTCGACCAGGGAAAGATCGAAGCCCAGCAGACACGAAGGCTTCTGGACAGGCTGGTGGGATACCTGATCAGCCCGCTGCTGTGGAAGAAGATCGGCAGGGGTTTGAGCGCGGGCCGGGTGCAGTCCATCGCCATGCGGCTGATCTGTGAGAGGGAGAAGGAGATCAAGGATTTCGTGCCCGAAGAGTACTGGACCATCACTGCCGAGCTTGAGGCCTCCAACCCGCCTCCGTTTAAGGCGAACCTGGTGAAGATCGACGGCAAAAAGGCGAAGGTCAAAGACGGCAAAAAGGCCGGGAATATCGTCGCCGAGCTCCGGAAGGCTCCGTTTATTCTGGAGGATGTGAACGTCAAAGAGAAAAAGAGAGACCCGGCTCCGCCCTACATCACCAGCACTCTCCAGCAGGACGGATTCCGTCTCCACGGCTATCCGGTGAGAAAGACGATGTCGGTCGCTCAAAGGCTGTATGAGGGCATGGAGATCGGCGAGCAGGGTCTGGTGGGCCTGATCACTTACATGAGGACTGATTCAGTCCGGGTCTCCAACGAGGCAGTGGCCGGCGCCCGGAGGTTCATCACGGAAAACTATACCCAACGCTATCTTCCGGGCAAGCCGCGCATCTACAAGAACAAGAGAAAAGCTCAGGATGCCCATGAGGCCATCCGTCCCACCACGTTTTCGCTCCCCCCGGAGGCGGTCAAATCCTACCTGAAAAAAGACGAGTACAACCTCTACCAGTTGATCTGGAACCGGTTCATTGCCTCGCAGATGGGCTCTGCCCTGGTCGAGGAGACGGAGTTCAGCGTCAAGGCCGGGAAATACCGGTTCCAGGCCAAGGGAGAGGTCATCAAGTTCGACGGGTTTTTGACCCTTTATCCGAGCCTGAAAAAAGACGATAAGATCCTGCCCAAGGCTGAAATCGGGGAAGAGCTGAAGCTGCTCGACCTCGAGTCCAAGCAGAATTTCACCCAGGCTCCGCCCCGCTTTACAGAGGGAAGCCTGGTCAAGGAGCTGGAGGCCCGCGGCATCGGACGTCCCAGCACCTATGCGCCGATCATCGCCACCCTCCAGAATCGGGTCTATGTGGTCAAGGATAAAGGGAAGTTCATCCCCACCGACCTGGGAATATTCGTGACCGACTTTTTGATCCAGAATTTTCCGGACCTGATGGAGTTCAAGTTCACGGCGAGGCTGGAGGAGGAGCTGGACCGCATCAGTGAGAGAGAGCTGAGCTGGCTGGAATATTTAAAGACTTATTATTCCTATTTAGATAAAGACCTCCAGCAGGCCATGCAGGTCAAAGGAGTGAAGGAGGAGGGCATTCCCCTCGAGGATGTCTGCCCCGAGTGCGGCCGTCAGCTGGTCATCAAAGAGGGCCGCTACGGCCGGTTCAAGGCCTGCTCCGGCTACCCGGACTGCACCTACAAGGAAAGCCTGGTCAAGAAAGAGGTGACTCCTCTGGAAGAGACCTGTCCCCAGTGCGGCTCGCAGCTTGTTTTGAGGAAAGGAAGATACGGCACTTTTGTCGCCTGCTCGAACTATCCCCAGTGCAAATATGTGAAGACTGAGAAAAAGGATACGGGAATAGAATGTCCCCAGGATTGCGGGGGGACGATCGTCAGGAGAAAGACCAGGAGGGGTAAGATCTTTTTCGGCTGCAGCAGCTATCCGAAGTGTGACTTCGCCACCTGGGATGAGCCCATCCCGCAGCCTTGCCCGGAGTGCGGCCGGAAATTCATCCTCCGCAAAAACCTCATAAAGGGAGAGCCGTATCTTTACTGCAGCAGCAAGGAATGCAGCTATAAGGAGACGGTCGAGCGGAAAAAGATCTGGGAGAAAAAGGCTGAGTCCCCGGAGGATAACGGGGATTTATGATTCCCGAGAGTGGAACAGGCGCGCGTAAAAGGATAGAATAGGGATAGAGGCTGAAGCGCTTCCTGGGAGCGCTCGCTTGAAGCGGTGAACATGAGAAAAGAACTCAGCCAGTTTCTCACCTCCCTCAAACACGAGAAAAACGCTTCCCCCCATACGATTTCAAGCTACAGGAGAGACCTTCTCCAGCTGGCCGTCTTCCTCGAGGAAAGAAAGGTGAAGCTGAAGGAGGTCGACAACATCGTCCTTCGTGGATTTTTGGCCGTTCTTCAGGAGAAAAAGAACAAGAAATCGACCATCGCCCGCAAGCTGGCCTCCATCCGGACCTTTTTCCAGTTCTGCATAAAGATGAAGTGGCTGGAGGACAACCCGGCCAAGGTGGTCGCCACCCCCAAGCAGGAGAGGCATGTGCCGTCTTTTCTCTCCGAGGACGAGATGGCTGAATTCCTGGATATTCCCGATTCGCGCCAGCCGCTGGATCTCAGAGACAAGTGCCTGCTGGAGCTTCTGTATGCCACGGGGATCAGAGTGAGCGAGCTGGTGGGGATCAACCTGGAGGATGTGGATTTCACCGAGAGGCTGATTCGGATCCGGGGGAAAGGCAAAAAAGAAAGGCTTGTTCCGTTCGGGAAGAAGGCTGAGGACAGCCTTGCCTCATACATCAGGGCCAGGCGGGAGCTCCTCAAGGGCGAGGGGGATGACGCGGCGCTGTTTTTGAATTACAGGGGGGAAAGGCTCACCTCCCGCTCGGTGGAGAGGATCGTCGATAAATACATCCGCATCACCGCCCTGCAGCGGAAGATCAGCCCTCATTCCCTCCGGCATTCATTCGCCTCCCACCTCCTGAGCCGGGGAGCGGACCTGAGAGTGATCCAGGAGCTTCTGGGGCACGAGAGTCTGGCCACAACCCAGAAGTACACTCACCTCGACCGACGTCTACAAAAAAAGCCATCCCCGCTCCTAAAAATTGGGGATAGTCCCACTCGTGTCCCAATGTTTCTAAAACAAAAAAATTTATGTTGATATTATTGAAGTTACAGCAGAAAAAATAAAAATGTTGGTTCAAATCGATTACGGTGGAAATCTGCCGTAAATTTATGTATTTATTGAAGTTAGAAGCATTTTGAAATTCAACGACCGGACAGCAGTGGGCTAGAATCCCTTTTTTAGGATTGATTAGGCTTGTCGTTGTTTCTGAATGTAATCATCCAGTTCTTCTTTTATAAACATATATTCTCTTCCAATTTTATAGGAAGGTATTTTTTTTTCTTGTATCCATCTTCTGATAGTAATAGGAGATTTGTTCAGATATTGAGCTACGTCTTCAACGCCCAGCCAAAGTTTAGAATCTCTCATGTATTCACTCACAAATAAAAGCTCTATGCCCACAATCCTATCATTTTCATCAATATCAATGTTACAATAATCACACTCTCATGTTTTCGCCTCCTCAATCAATATGTTTATTTCAATTTATTGCTAATCCATTAATAATACTGTTATTATAATTTTTCTTCTTAGCCTTTCCTTATAAACAACTCTGATCTTTTTTCCATTTATTGTTTTTACTTGGTTCTTTTCTCCTTTGGCTCCTGGGTAAGAATATTCTGGATTTTTTAACACTTCTTCAATTTCTTCTTCTGTAATCCCTCTTTCTTTCATTCTTTCTTTTACATGATTAGTTAATATATAATCTTTTTTTATCATTGATAATCAAATTATATTAATAACTATCATTACCTATCAAACTATAAGATAATTAATCACTTCTGTCAAGCATAAAATGACTTCACCCTGTGCTAATGGAAGTTTACTTTTGAAAGAGTTGCCTGTCTTCTTTTTTTATCTTTTGTGGAAACATTTGTTGTCTTCTACTTACAGGATTTGTAAACGGTTATTGACTTCTCATTCCACAGTTCTTTATTAATATGCTGAAAATAAAGAAGATATAAATTCTCAGGGATGGTCCCGAAATTGCATAGAGAAGGCACGAAAGGAGGTTTCATGAAAAACTTTATATCTAAATGTATGGCCTTGACTGTAGTTATCGGGCTCTTGCTCTCCTTGCTTCTTGCTCTTCAAGCTCAAACGGCTCAAAAAAACGAAGAGAAGAAGATCAACATCAACACCGCATCCCTGACTGAGCTCCAGCAGCTTCCGCGGATCGGGAGCACGGCAAGTTCAAAAAGATCGAAGAAATAATGAAGGTTCAGGGAATCGGGGAGAAAGTTTTCCAGCAGATCAAAGACCGGATAACAGTCGAGGAGCCGAAGACAAAAAAATAGGATATGTCTTAGGGGTCAGGCCTTTGAGGCGAGTTAATCCGGATTATTATTGCGGCGGGCAACTGAAAAAAGGATTGAGGAGATAGGATAAAGGACAATCATGATAGCTTTAAAGGCCTGGCCCCAGATAATCCAGCAGGAATTCCTTGAGTTTCTTGAGGGCTCGACCTCTGTGGCTCACCTCGTTTTTCTCCTCGGGAAGAAGCTCAGCGAAAGTCTTTTTCAAAGGAGGATAGTAGAATAACGGGTCGTAGCCGAATCCATTTGTGCCTTTTTTCTTGAAGGTGATCCGGCCCTCCACGGATTCCTTGATCTCTTTGATGACTTCGCCTTTCCGGGAGAGAACCAGGCAGGAGACAAAGCGGGCCTTTCTCCTCTCTTCAGGCACCTCCTTCATCCGCTCCAGGACCTTCTGGTTGTTCCTTTCATCCGTGGCCTGGGGACCGGAATACCGGGCCGAAAGCACGCCCGGCTCTCCGCCGAGCGCCTCGATCTCAAGCCCGGAATCCTCAGCCAGAGTAAGGCCTCCCCAGTTTTGGCTGTAGAACAGGCTCTTCCCCCTGGCATTGTCATCAAAAGTTTTGCCCTTCTCGGGAAAAGGCTCGAAATCGCCCAGGTCAACAAGGGAAAGGATCTCGAGCGGCAGAGCTTGAAGGAAGCTCTTGATCTCTCTTGTTTTCCCCTGGTTGGTTGTGGCGAGGAGGAGCTTTTCTTTATTCAATATTCAATCTTTATCTCGATGACTTCATCCAGGTCGATAAGGCTCAGGTTGAACTTTTGCTCTTTTTCAGCAGACGTGTGGAAAGCGAGGTCAAGGACGGCGAAATGTCCTTCTTTTCTCAAAGCGAGATCATCCAGCTTTACTCCCTCATGTATAGCCAGTTTTCTGACATTGGCCAGGATGTCTTTGGCGTATTTCATCTTGAGGTGATAAAAGTACGGGATTTTTTTCAGGAAATGCTCTTCGAGATACCGGAAGGCAACCAGGGTGGAGATGACTATGGCGGTGAAGATGACGGCTGCCAGGTAATAACCGGCCCCGATCACCAGCCCCAGCCCGGCCATCGCCCAGAGTGTGGCCGCGGTGGTAAGCCCGACGATACTTCCCCTGGCCCGGATGATCGTTCCTGCTCCCATGAAGCCGATGCCCGTGATCACCCCGGCCGCGATTCGGGTCAGGTCAATGGTGGCTGTACCGCTGGCTCCCAGGACCAGACCGGAGAGTATCATCATCATTGCCGAGCCCACGCAGATGAGGATATTCGTCCTGAAACCGGCCGGCTTATGACTGGTTTCCCTTTCCAGGCCGACCAGGCCTCCCAGGGCCACAGCCAGCAGGAGCTTCAATGTTATCTCTAAAAGACTCATTTTCTTCCCTCTCTGTCTGTTATGCTGCTAATGTATCACAACCAAAATTCAGAAAACAAGCATTTCCCCCCGCGCCATCCCGGCATATCTTGTTTGCGCTTTGCTTCCTTTTTGTTCAGCGGTTGAGAAAATGCTTGAACCAGAAATCCGTGAAATGCCGGTTGGAGTGCTCTCTCTTTTTTCCTCCGTAGCCGTGTCTCTGGTTGGGATAGGGGATGAACTGGAATG
>SMTZ1_10002773_pt1 | contig 17569 bp, 18 predicted proteins | sample DeeMarSWOR136_30_FD_25667 | JGI IMG/M metagenome (IMG submission 25667)
TGGTTGTGGAGGTATCTGTGGTTGTGGTTGTGGAGGTATTTGTGGTTGTGGAGGTATTTGTGGTTGTGGAGTAACCGGTGTAGTTATAGCTTCTTGATCGGGCGGAACCCATAAAGTAAGAGTTGGAAGCAGATCCCTTATAACGTTAGCAATTCTGTTCGCTTGGGAGAAAATTATTTTTTTATGTTCGCTCCCCTTCTTCATCACTATTGCTAAAACAACATCTTGTGTTACTTTTTCAAAAAATAGCGTTAAATCACCTGCATGAAACTGCCCTTCCTCCACATTTCCTGCAACATCTAAAATCATTGCTCCCGCTTCTTGCATAACCTGGGTTACTGCTCCAAGAGTTTCTCTTCCATCAAACCCTTTAGCAATGGAAGCATAAACTTGACCAGCTACTGTATAAATACCCACTGCTTTTATATCAGAAGAAGTTAGTGCAAACCCCTCAAGAACCACCTTAAGTTCTTCACTTTCATAACTCAATATCGTACCCTCATCTATCCAAAATATCTTTAAATCTATCCAAAAGAGATCTTTTTATTTTCTTCACAGACCTTCTATTAATGATCTTAGCTTTCAACAATTTTTTTATCAAATTAACGGTATAGTATTTAATATTAACATTTTATGATTTAAATAATCTTACCATTATAAGGATTGATATTCTGTTTCTTCACTACATTTTAATTTCAATTGTCTTTATGTATTTAGACTTTTTAAGAATTTTTCTTTCCTTCTTTTTTCTACATATCAATCTTTATAATTTAATTAGGTTTTTTCTAATTCATTTATTTTTTCTAACAATATCTTTGAAATTTTTAAAGGTCCTATTTTCACTATATAAGGTCCGAGTTTTGGCCCTTGGGATTCTCCTAAAATAACGATATATAACAACTTGAAAAAAGTTTTTGGTTTTATCCCATGTTTCTTTGCTATTCTAAATATGGCTTCTTGTATCTTCTCCCCACTACTTTCTATTTCCAAAACCTCAATTAAATCTTTTAACGCTTCCATCTCCTTTAAAGATATCTCGATCTCTCTCTTTTCCTTTTTTACAGCTATTGTTTCAAAATCTTCCACCCAATTACTACATAGCTCAATTTTTTCACTTAACTCTTTGATCTGATTCTTTCTCTTAATATAGTCATACTCTGCCAATTTTTCAGCCAAAAAATTTTCCTTAAAATCCTTTGGAGCTACTTTTATCAAATTAACCAAAGTTTTGTAAGGTACATGAATTTTCAGATTTTTTGGAGGATTCAACAAATAACAATACTCATACAATCCTCTCAACTTAGCTTCTTTCGCCCTATTAGACAACTTTTTTCCAATAAAATAAAACTCTTCTAATCGCTCAAATTCATCCTCATACTTAGGAATATCATAAACAGAAATTAGCCTCGTCCCCTCAAAACGCTTAAACAAAAGAAGAAGCAACGATTGAGAAGCCCCATACCTAAACCATACCTGTGGCGTAAAAACATTTCCCGCAGACTTTGAAATCTTTTTACCGCCCTTATCAAGAAACATCTCATACATTATATGATACGGTGGTTCATAACTAAGAATTTCCCTACTTATCCTATCATTAACCCTCACACTATCAGCTATATCCTTTCCATAAGCTTCAAAATCTATCTCTAAAGCAGCCCATCTAGCCGCAAATTCCACCTTCCAACTAAGTTTTCCTTCACCCTTTGTGTAATCTGCAAAATCTTCGTTTCCACAACCCTCTAACATCTTCCCCTTTATCTCCATTCCTTCACAAACATAAGCCAACTTCTTTTCCCTAGGTAAAAATTCAAAAGTTTTAGTCGTATAAATCCTCCCACAATTAGAACAAACCGCATGAAACGGAAGAACTTCAATATACTTTTCTTGTTCAGTCTCCTCCTTTATTATCGTTCCCGCTTTTTTCCATTCGCTCAAAATCCGCTCAATCTGACTATTAAAAACTCCTGCTTCATACAACTTTTTAGCAGAAGCATACTCATACTCTATACCAGACCTATCAAGAGCATCCAGTAAAAGCGAACTCATATGCTCCCCATAACTTTCATGACACTTAAAAGGATCTGGAATAGAAGTCACAGGAAATCCTAAATAAACTTTCAAAGAATCAGGCAAACCTGAAGGTATCTTTCTTAATCCATCCATATCATCAGAAAACGCAATAAGTTTAGCCTTATACCCCAAATCCTCAGAGGCAAGTTTTATGCCATATCCCCTCACAGCATCACCAAGACTCCCAATATGAGGAAATCCCGAAGCACCGAGTCCACTTTCCGCCCTAAACTCCCCTTTTTCTCCAAAAAATTCTTTCCTCTGCTCAATAGTCTCCCAAGCAACCTTATCGATCCAAGTTCCACGACCAATTATCTCCATATTCTCGTCAGAAACTTCTCTCAAAGGATCACCTTCTAAAATCCTTTTAATTAATAAGGTTAATCAAACCTTTTATAAGGTTTGATTTTTATAACTGAAACTCATAGCTTTAACGAACATCTAGATACTTACTATCTTAGTGGAGGTTTAAAGAATAATGGTGGATCTCGATATAAGGATTGACGGTAAACAACTATTAGAACTAATAAAGCCAATAATTTCTACGTGCACCAACGATGTCTATAGTTTTTCCGACATTGAAGAAGAGATGGAGGAAGATTCTGGAAACAAGATTCTCATCGTAGTATTAAACAAAGAAACAAGTAAAACCATCGGATTCTCTTTAATAACTATAGATAGATCATTAGATGATGAAGGGAAAAAACTTCCTCCGATGGGCGTTATAGAGCTTTTGTGCGTTGTTCCCGGTGAAAGATCTACCGAAATTCCTCTTAAAATAATTGAAGTAATAGGAAATCTTGCAGAAGAAAATTTTTTGGAATCCCTCGAAGCATCAGCTTTTATAGAAGATGAATGGCTCTTAATAGCGTTGCAAAAAACAGGTTTCACAGCTTATGCAGCATGTTTAGATAAGGAGATCGAAAACATAGAAGATGCATATAGATTCTTTGAAATCTTTAAAGAAGAATGGAACGAGCGTATGTATGTAGAAATATTATGCCGAAACCTCCATAATGGTGATTGTTCCTCCCACCTAATGGATGATATAGAAGATGTAGAAAAATTTTTTAAAGAAGCAAAAAACTCAGGAAAACAACCGTTACTTGTGCGCATTTATGTTCAATTAAGATCCCGAGATGAAAAAGATACTAACTCCTTTGGTATGAGAACAACAATTAATTGGGATGCTGTATCAATCCTTTTTGATAAATGGATAAATAAATACAACCAATGAAGATCAATATTTCCTAATTTAAATTATTCTAATTTCTCCTTTTAATATTAGCAATTTTTTAAGAAAGAGAAGCGGGGAAAAATGGTGCAAGAGTCAAACAAAAGATTAATTATTGGTTTGATATTGATATTGCTAAGTTTAGGATCCATCTTACAACTCACATACATCGATAAAAGCGACAATCGAGAACTCGAAGTAGGAGAAGAAGATGCAAGATACCTAGTATACCTCATAAAAGGAACAGGAGTTTACGCTTCTCTTGAAGCTTTATCGCAAGATATTTTTGAGATCCATCTAATGAAAGAATCTTCATATCTAGTCTTCATAGAAAGCGGTAAAATAGACCCCGCTTCTTATGCTGTAGAAAGTGCATTAGGAAGCTCACCTGGAGAAAGTATTAGTATTTCTTGGGGTTGTAATGATTCTTCAGAATATATTTTCTTTGTATCATACCAAGATTTTGACGGTGCAGGAGCCAGTTATAGATTTGAGTACCACTATATGAGTGCTTTAGGAATAATAGCTGCTATACCCCTCCTCCTTTTAGCAGCATGGTTCATAATTTCAAGTTTTTACACCATCAAAAAAAGATCAGAAGAAGAAAAAGCCATCGTCGCAAAAGTATCTAAAGCACAAATAATAGAAAATGGTGAAGTAAAAACAGTGGATTTCTGCTCAATCTGTCACAAAAAAGTAGCTAAAGAAGCAGCCAAATGCCCCCATTGTGGAGCATTCCTTCAATGGCACGAAGCTATACCTTAAAACTTGAATTAACTTTCCTGCATCTCTTTTAACACTTCTTCAGCAGCCTGTTGAGCAGCTTCTCTGATTTTCTCTAACCTCCCAAGTGAAATCCCACTTTTCTCCGCTATCTTGTCCAAATCTCCTTCTAAAAGATCTTTTGTAGAAATAATACCCGCATTGTTAAGCTTCTCAAGCATAATTTTTCCCACGCCTCTCAAACTGCTTAATTCAACAAGCTCTGCTATTTCCTCTAATTCCATTTCGACAACTTCTTCCTCTGCTATTTCCTCTAATTCCATTTCGACAACTTCTTCCTTGATCTTTACTCTCTCTTTTTTTACAACCTCTTTTTCTATTTTAATAGTCTCTGTAAACTCCTTTAAAGCTCTAATATTCTCCTCATAGGCTGTTCTTCGTCGGGTATCAACACTTATTCCGAACTTTCTAGCCGTTTTAATAGATAAATTAACCGTACTTAACTCTTTTAAACTGAAACCTTTACCCTGTCTAAAAGGCTTAACCATATTTAATGACGGTGTTTTTACTACAGGTATTGGTAAATCCATGTTCATTTCTCCAACATTTTATTAGGACAAAGCAATATTAATCCTTATAAAATATTTTTATTCTTCTATAAACTTAAGCATATTTTTTATCTTTCTAACCGAAGAGGATGATAATACATGAAACATCAAAAAAAATTGCGAGCTTTCTTAATCTTGAATTGGGATGACATAATCGCAATAACAGCTATCTTATTCTTAACATACTATTTTGCCCAAAAATACTTGATTATAGCTTTTGCAATAACTATAATATGGGCTATATTAGGAATAGGGTTAAAATCCTACATACTCTTTCCATCATTTCTTAAAGAAAAGCCTTCAGAATACGTAGGCAAAATAGCTACAGTAACAAAAGCCTTGAACCCCTCAGGATATATAAAAATTGGTGGAGAAATTTGGAAAGCTGAAACCCTCTCAGATCATATCGAAGAAGGTTCAAAAGTAAAAATCTGCAAAATGGATGAAAAACGTCTAATATTATTCGTGGAAAAAATCTAAACCCTAATCCTTTACCCTAAGCATTTACATTTTTTCCTCATTTTCTAGTCTTTTTAAGAAAGATAGTAATGTTGGTAAAAAGATGCCTACATCCGTTACAATACCTACAGCATGCATTGTTCCCCTATCCAAGAGCTTTGTAACTGTAGCTTGGCTAATATCAATAACTATGGACCGCACTTTCGAAGGTAATAAGTTCCCCACAGCTATAGAATGAAGCGCTGTCGCCATCATCAACACAAGCGATGCATTTCTCAAATGTTTGCGCATAGCATTTTGCGCCTCTATAACATCAGTAATCACATCAGGGATAGGTCCATCATCTCGAATGGACCCAGCTAAAATATACGGCACATCATTTTTTATACATTCATAAAAGATACCGCTCCTCAACACTCCCTTTTCAACTGCTGCTTTAAGCGATCCTGCCTTTCTTACCTCATTAATCGCTGCCATGTGGTGTCTATGGCCCCCTTCATGGGTCTCTATACTCTTTAAATTCAAACCTAAAGAAGTTCCATAAAGAGAATATTCCACATCATGTACAGCTAAAGCATTTCCTGAAAGAAGAGCATCAACATAACTCCACCTTATAAGCTCAGCTAAAGCATCTCTTGCTCCCGAATGTATAATCGCAGGTCCGGCTACAATCACTATCTTACCACTTCCCCTTTTGATCTCTAGAATCTCCTTAGCAATAAGCTTTGCATATGTCGTAGAAGGCTTTTCCGAACTAGCAGTAGAAGCCATAAACTCAAAAATTTCCCGCCTTCTCGGTCTTTCAGGAGGAACAACCTTAATCCCCCTAGACCCAGTAACAACCATATCTCCCTTTTTAACCTTAGAAATAGGCATTGTAAAAGCCCTTCCATCCCGAACAACTATAGCCTTATCCATCTCAGGATTTTCAACAAGAAGCCAACTCCCCCCTAAACGAATAAAAGTCTCATGATGTGTAGTAGAATAAAAAGAATCAGGAAGAACGCCCTCAGCAGATGCAACTTCTAAAACCACATCCTCCTCCACTCCTTTAACCACTGCACCAAAAACCTGCAACTCACTAATTATCTCCGAAAGTTTCTCTTCATTCTCTGCAAAAATTCTAATAGTGCAACGAGAATAATCCTTTTCCGTTTCTCCAACATGAAAATTCAAAAACTTAAGATTAGCATTATGATCATAGATTAAACCAAGGACTTTAGGAAGAATAAAACTATCAATTAAATGACCTTCAAGATTTATATCCACGTGAGCTCGAAGCTTTTCAAACGCCCTAGATCCTTCTGAAGATTTAAGCACGAAATCATCAGAACGGTCATTCTCACCCAAAAATCAACACCGCCTAATCACAACAATCAATAAAACCGCATAACTAATGGCGCGGAAGTAATAACATAATAATTCCTCGCGCTTATTTTAACAATTTCCTGTAGAATTTCAACTCGTACTTATTACATTCCTATAATAAAGTTAACAAGAGTGCATCAAGATAAATTTATTAAGAAGGGAAGAGTAAAGTTATTTCCCCGTGGATATAGTTCTTGAACCTAAGGAAAAATTTCTAAAAACTAAAGCAAATGGAAGATAAACGCGCGAATCTACCAAAGCTAATGTTTGAGGAAAATTTTGTGGCTACTCAGGAACAAAGTTTGTGCGGGTGAAATCACCAGAAACAGACGGTAAAAACACGATTAAGGTCGTGTAATTACCTGATGTTAATGGATGAAAGTAAACCCGTAACAAACAATCCACGGGGAAAACCTTATTTTTTTATTTTCTTTTTTTTAAATCAAATCAGCTTTTTTTGGTTTGTTTTATGTGTATAATAGTTTTCTCATCGGGTCTTTTGCTTGCATTCTTTTTATGTGGTATTCAAGGATTTTTTGTATTTTTTTAAGGGTTAAAATTTTTTTTTCTAAACTATGTTCTTTTTCATAGCCAAACTCTTCTTTTAAGAAGATTTCAACATGTTTTTCAGCCATTTCTTTTAACTGTTCTTTAATCTCTTTTTCAAGCTCTTCTACCTGTTTTCTTAGTTTTTCTTCTTTTTTTACCGTTTTTTTAACCTCAAAAAGATTCTTTTCTCTTTGAAAATTAAAATAAATGGCTTTGAACTATTTTCACGAATTTTAATCCTGTTCTATGATGTTACGGGGTTTTGCTAATCTCAGAACTATCAGAGGTGCAGGGTCGCCTATGATGTTTATTATTTTCAAATATGCTTCTGTCATTGTTTTTTCGACAGTTTTTAATTGTTCAGGGGTTAGTTCTTTTGTAGATCCATAAAAATTAACAGCAACACGTTTACAACAGGAAACTGGTATCGTTTTTGAATAGATTTTTTCTACAGGGCAACTCCTTATTTTAAGGAGATCCAACTCCTTATTTGCTATTATTTTGTCCATAATAAACCAGTTATTAAATTGGTCTTTTCCTATGTGTTTCTGGTCCATGTCTTCCAAGCTTTCTCTTAATTTTTCTTTTACCCTGTCCTCTCCCTCTGTCAAGCCATAATTTTCGAAATATTCGACTATTTCGCTGAAATTTTTAGGACCATAAGTTGAAAGTATTTGGAGAATTGACACTCCTATTTTCTCTTTACTCAGGCATGAGCTCATTTTTTTAGCTCCTTTTCCTTTATCATACAATTGTCTTTTATTCAAAAACTGTTTAAATATTTATTTTTAATTAATTTATTGTTTTTTAATTGCTGTAAATTTTTTGACTTATTTTGGAAGTGATAGATCAATGGATCAATGGCGTTTAGTAGATGCTGGTATGTTGTCTGGTTTGACTACTCAAACAATTTATAATGCGGTTGCCTTGGCTAGAAGTGAAGGGATTGTTCCTGATACTTTGATTTTGTGTTATCCGAAAAATCCTTTCATATGCATTGGTTATCATCAGGTTCTTAATTTAGAGCTTGATGTCGACTTTTGTAATTCCCGCGGTATTCCTATCATTCGTAGGTGTATTGGTGGAGGAACCGTTCTTCTGGATAAAAACCAGCTTTTCTACCAAGTTATAGTGGGGAGAGATAATCCTAATATCCCTCTAAGTGTGAGGGGATTATTTGAAACTTTGTTAAAACCTGTTGTTTATGCTTTTAAAAATCTTGGAATTGACGCAGAGTATAAGCCTATTAACGATATTGAGGTTAACGGTAAGAAGATTAGTGGAAATGGTGCTGGTCTTGTAGAAAAAGCTAACGTGTTAACCGGTAATATGATCTTTAACTTTGACTATGATACTATGGTCTCTTGTTTTAACGTCCCTTCTGAAAAATTTAAAAACAAGATAACCACGTCTTTAAGAGAACGAATTACAACAATTAAAGGAGAGCTTGGAGATAAAACTCCTAACATGGAAGTAGTAAAAAAAGAACTTATCTCCAGTTTTGAAAAATTTTTAGATATTCAGCTTAGATCTTCAAAGTTGACTAGAGTGGAGGAAGAACTGATTAAAGAGTTAAATGAGCAATATAAGTCTGATGATTGGCTATTCATGCACGAACATCGTAAACCTGACCTTGTTTCTCCTTCAAAAACATTAAAGATATCCGCTAGATCAAGAATAGTAGAAACCGCTTTTAAAGCTCCAGGAGGATTAATTCGAGCTACTTTAGAGATCGATGATTTGGAAAAAATAGTCGATATCCTCCTTTCAGGCGATTTTTGGATGTACCCAAAGGAGGCATTAAAAGAACTTGAAAACACCTTAATAGGTTGCAAAATAAACGAAAAAGAAATTTTAACCACTATTCACGATTTTTATAAAGCAACAAACATTAAAACTCCTGGTATTCTGCCAGAACATTTCGTAAAAACAATACTCTCAGCAAAAAATGCTAAAGCATAGCCTAATAATGGCGTTTTACATAGCTTAATAATCGCTTTTTTTCTATAAGATAACGGAGAAATATTTTTAGAAGATCAAACCGTAATATTAATGATAAAAAGCAAAATAGCAAAGAAGCCCATAAATCCTTTAAAATTTAACTCCCCCAAATCATCGATACAAAACCCAATTTTACAAAAAACAGTGTTTTTACCTTTTATCAAACAGGGAGAAATGTTTCGATGAACATGAATGAAAGTTTTTCTGAAAATATTTCTGATGATTTTATAGAAGAAAAAAAATCGAAGAATAAAGAGGCGAAAATAACCAAAGAAATAATCGAACAAAGCCTCCGAGAAATCGATATAAAACGCTATATTTTCATAGCTTATACTTTTAAAGATTCAGAACACGCTGAAGTTTCAGTTATTAGAAGCTGGCGTGGTTTGGCAAAAAAAGGTTTAAACCGTATGATTAATGTCCTTTTAGAATTTGGTCACCTTTTAAAAATGATTGCTTTTGATCCTGCAGCAGCAAAAGAAGTTTGCTCCTTTCCCATACTTGAAATAGGAACATTAGGGAAAGAAGAAATTTCCCTTTACGAAACAAAGTTTTCTAACGCTCTACTTGTATGTTTGTACTATTCCGATATGGAGCTTGCTTTGGGGGAGGTTCCTGTAACACAAGTACTATACCGTTTTGGAGTAAAAAAACCAATAATTTTTAGTGTTACGTCAGACGTTTCAACAAGCCTTGTTATAGGCGTTTTAGGGGATGTACCCCAAGGGGATAAGTTGATAAAACTTAAGCAAATCCTTCAGAATTTTATGTTAGCCTTTGAAAGTTGCTTAATACCCCGTCATAATATGAAAATCTCCCATATCCTTGACTTAGGTTTTGTATAATCTTAATCCCCCCTTGTTGGTCTTTGGAGTGAGTTATTTTGGTAAATATAGGCTTACTAGGTTACCAAAATGTTGGAAAAACAAGCCTATTTACCCTATTCAAAGAGACAAAAGGAGTAAAAGTTTTAACAGGCCAGTTTGGCTCATCTAAAGAAGGTCACACGGTCACCATGGATTTTATAAGGTTCACTCATGAAGGAAAAATGCACTCACTTTTCGGTACAGGAGGTCATGAGTGGCGTTTAACTCAATACTATAGAAATTATGTCTTAAAAAATGCTGATAATTTCGTTTGTATGTTTGATTTATCAGCCTCTTTAAAGCTCCAACTTGAATTTTTTCAACAACTAAAGATCTTAGGAAATCCTAAAGGGAAACTCGTTATCGCCCTTAATAAATACGATTTAGCTAAAGAAGAAAATGTTGTTGAAAGTTTTAAAAAAGCTATAGAAGAATCAAGGTTTATAAGCACTATAAAAACCGTCGAAATTTTACCAACAGTAGCAGTTCTAAAAAATGGGTATAAAAAATTAAACGAAAACGCGGTAAAAGCTGTTCTCCTTCTATGTGTTTAAAAATTTGAAACTAATAGCCTATAACGGAGTATAATAGCAGATCTGAGGGAGGAAAAATTATTACCCTCTAACTATATAATTAAAAATAGCAAGAGTAGAAACAAAAGTAAGAGTAGAAAAAAATGTTTCAAGACGAAAAAGATTTTCGTAAAAAGGTTTATTTTTATCCATGGGCTATAGCTAAGATAATCCGTCATGCTAGTAGGTTTCCTCATCGTGAAATAGCAGGTTTTCTCATCGGTAAAGTTTCTAAAGATGAAGAACTATACATTTTTGATGCGATGAGCGGGGAACACCAAGGTACTAGCACCTCTGTAATATTAAACGAAAATATAATGGCGCAAATAGCAGAAAATTTAGAAAAATATGGGGGAAAATTAACCATTGTAGGATGGTACCACAGCCACCCTGGGCTAGGAGCCCATTTTATGTCGAGGACTGATGTTCAAACCCAAAAGCTTTATCAATCCTTTTTTCCAAAAGCTGTAGCCCTTGTAATCGATCCAATTGCCTTCAACCGTTCTGGAAGTTGGGAAGATCTCGATATACATCTCTACCATGTAGTTGAAGAAGCATATAAAGAAACTCAAGTAGTTTATATCACCGAAATAGAGAAAGTTATTCCCCAACTTATCCACGCTTTAAACTTAGAATTTCTCCATCCTAGAGCTTACCTGGAAAAAGAAATAATCCCAGAAAAGCTTCACTATCCTCCTAAATTTGAACAAGAAAAAATAGAATATTTTTCAAATCTACTAAACTTCTTTTTTGCATCTGTTATTACAATTATTTCTTTATTCCTAATAATCTATACTAGCACATAAAGACCAATCCTCTAAAAAGAAAAGGAAAAGATAACAATGGCTCAGAAAACCAAAAAAAATCCTACAAAAAAAGAGAAAACAGGACCACTTCTACCCTTATTTTCTTCCATAAATTTTACAATATCTCCAAAAGAATTAAAACATCTTATCAAAAAATTAAACAGTTTAGGCTTTGAACAAAATACCTACGAAGAAGATGGGAAAAGAATAGTTTTAACCCCGAAAGATTATACCACTTTTAAACTCCTTGATGCAAAAGTTATAGTAAAGCTTCCTAGACTATTTGATCCCCTAAACTTTCTAGTAACATGTTATTCCGGCCAACTTAAAGTGAAAGAAACCACGGAAGTATTAAACGCAAATTATTATGGGCTAGTAAATGGTTTTGATGCAAGAGCAATGCTAAACCTCTCAAACCTTCTTGAATTCACAGAATGGCCACAAGAACTGGAAAAATGGATCAAAAGCCCCCTAATTTTCTCCGTTTTTGTGTGTAAAACCAAAAAGACTGCCAACCAAGTCATAGAAGAAAACTTTCTAGACCAAGAAGTACAATGGATCGCAGATGAAAACTATTCAACAAAAATAGCTTTCTTAGGACAAAGCCCTGGCAAGCATGTATCAGGCTACGTTCAAACAAACATAGGCGATGTCCTATATTTTGGCCCTGAATGGCAATTAACCGAAGCAACCATGCCAGATTCCATAGTCGTTTTCATAGTAGATAAAGAACTATATACAGACGCTAAAAGGGATTTAGAAGAGTTCGGTCAGTTCGATTTTGTCAACATAGGCTCCTCAGTAAAACTCTCCTCTCTTCGCGTTTTAGAAATCATAGAAAAACTTTTACCATGTATAGCCCTTTTTAACAATCTTCTCAAGTTTAAGGAAAAGATAATTAACATCCTTGCTGAAACACCTCAATTATACGAGGAGGATTACCGTGGTTATCTTGAAGATTTGATAGCAGTTGATGAAAAGCTTTTCATACTAGATGAACTCTTTCATAACGCTAAAAATGAAGTAAAAACAACAATAACTGCCCTTGAAATAAATAGTGTTGCTGAATATTTAAATTCAAACACGGAGGAGGGACAATGGTTAAACGATATCGTGAAAGTTCTAACTGAAAAAGGTTATTTAGCTCTTTTATCTCTAATGGAAGATCTTGTCGACAGCTTAAATAAAGCCAAAGACCTCATACAGCGAAAAATAAACATCGTTAACCTTCAACTATCTCTAAGACGAGAAAAAATTGAGCTAACAGAAAACAATATTTTACGTGCGATAACCATATTATTCCTCGGAGCAGCAGTAGCTGAAATATTTTCCCAGATTCTTCCATCTTTCTTTTCAGATTTCTGGTTTATTCTAGCCGTGAGCTTAGCAGAAGGATTGGGCATTGGTTTGCTTCTTTTATGTGGTTTTGAAATAATGTCTGAAAAATCAAAAGCTGTAGGTGGTAAAAGACAAATAAACCATAATCTCATGATCCTTACAACCATCTCTATCTTAATTATCATAATCCCAATAATCATTATCTTTATGAAGCTCTAAAAAATAATTAATAGCCCTTGAATGGTATACGCGCTTTCCCTATCATAAACTCCCTACAATTTTCTAAAGTTTAAATTTATAAAAAATTGCTAAGCTCAATTACTTTTTCTTTAGAGATTTATGATATTTATCGCGAATTTCATTAAACTTATACATATTGTATTTTTTACCAAACTCCATTATTCTTAAAAATGGCACATTATTTAATGCCATTTCATCCCATTCTTTTACATTAAAAAATTGACCACATTCCGGATCATGACATTCCTTAAATCTTTCACATTCTATACAAACAGTATCAAATTCATTCTGTCCATCAACATATGTAAACTCATAATCTGGATTCTCAAAAAGAAATCTAATTGTGTCCCTCAAATGAAATATCAATTTTTCTGAATATTTAAAATCCTCTTCTTGCTGTCTCCAGATATTAACATATTCTTCGTTAGTAAGATAATAATGTTCAGTATTTTTCTGAATATCAAGCAGTCCCCATATATGATGCGGTCTTAACTTGATTTCCCTTATTCTTTTATTGAATTTCTTCGCCACATTTCTTCGCCACGTTTATTAAATTAAATATGTTCAACAATTCTTCTATTATCTAGCGAATTGCTGATGTTTTTGTATAATCTTTTTTATTTCTAAGAAAAATCGATTTCTTACTTTTTCAATATGTAAAGCCTCTTTCATACTAACATAAATCCTATCTTTAGTCTTGCTTCTCTCTGGTTCGACTTGCAATACATAAGAATTAACACAACGTTCCCAAAACCATTCTGCACTCCCAAATTGAACATAAGCAGGATCTATTTCAATGACTGCCTTAAGCTCCTCAAATAACTTTCTACCCAACTCATTATTTTGAAGACAAAATGCTATATAGGCAATCCTATAATCAACCTTTGAAATTTCTTCCTGGTAATTTGATAATGGTTCAATATTATTAGGATCTTTTTGCTTATTATGAACAAAATGACCATAACAACATTGAATAGTAAAGCAATGAGGAAGTGTAGTAAAATTCCTCATAATTTCTATTATAGGAACATCAATAGATCTAGATTTAAATAGACTTTCTAATTCAACTAATTCTTCTTCCCTTTTCTTTTCGTAATATGGATTATCGATAAACGGTTTTGCTTCTATGAATGTTTCCATGTTTATTTCACCTCTATTATTACCTCCTCAACCTCTTCTTCTTTCTCAAGCTTAAAAGCAAATAAATTAAAAACTTCTTTAGGCTTGTTTTGTGCAATTAACCAAATAACTGGCCAAAGTTTCATCCCTTCCCTATCAGAAAAGGAAGGATATGGTGGTGCTGGATGTGCGTGAAAAATTCCAACGATCTCTAATCCTTCTGTTTCACCTTCCAGCAAAACTTGGTAAACAAAACTTGGATCTATAGTAAAGGAGGTAGAAGAATTATTAACGTTCTTTGCTATTCTAACTTCTTTCACAACAGCTTTCTCTCCCCGATAAACTCCCAATAAAAGAGCGCAAGCTTCATCAGGATACCTGTCTAATGTTTCTTCTTCTAATTTTTTCACCTGATTCTCGGTAATAGAAATTGTTTTAACTACTTTTTTACCCCTAGACAACCAGAACACTCCTAAACAATATGTTAAACTAAAACTTTTAATTTTTATTTGGTGGCGATCTTTTGAACAACCATTTTAAAAAGAAACTAGGTTTTGTCATCAATCCTATTGCAGGTATTGGCGGAATATATGGTTTAAAGGGAAGCGATAATCCCCAAGAAGTAAAGGAATTGTTGTCCATTGGTGCTAATTTAGTCGCCCCTGATAGAGGTTTAAGAGCTTTAAAAGTACTTTTTCCCATTAAAAATCGGTTAGAAATTTTTACTTATCCTAAAGAAATGGGAGAAAATGAAGTTTATGAAGCCGGACTGAAAGAAATCTCTCATATAATAGGGAAGATAAATTCAGGTTATACGACTTCCGAGGATACAAAAAGAGCTGTTTCAAATTTTATGGATCGGGATGTTGATCTCATCGTTTTTGTGGGAGGAGACGGCACAGCAAGGGATATTTTAGATATTGTTGATGAAAATATTCCAATCCTAGGAATTCCTGCTGGAGTAAAAATGTATAGTGGTGTTTTTGCAACAAACCCAGAAGTAGCAGGCTATATCATTATGAGATATCTCTGGGAAGAACTACCACTAACTTGTACAGAAGTCATTGATATTGACGAAGCTGCTATTAAACAAGACCAGTTTAATTTAGCTCTTTACGGTTATGCTCTAACCCCAAGTATCTCACAAGGTTTACAGGGAAGCAAATCACAATCTCTCGTGACAATAGACGAAGCAGAAGCCCAAAAATCCATAGCTAAACGAATTGTAGAAGAAATGCAACCAGATACCATTTACATTCTTGGTCCTGGAACAACTGTTCAAACAATATCCCAAGATTTGGGCTCAAAAAAAACACTTTTTGGCGTCGACATAGTTAAAGATAGAAAAATGATAGCAGAAGATGTGGATGAAAAACAAATATTGGAAAAAATACGCGGGAAAGAAGCAAAAATAATCTTAAGCCCTATAGGTCGACAGGGCTTCTTACTAGGTCGAGGTAACCAACAAATTAGCCCAAAAGTGCTAAGAGAAGTGGGCTTTGAAAACCTCATAGTTATAGCAACACCCGAAAAACTCACTACTTTCGAATTTCTCCATATAGATACTGGTGATAAAGAGCTAGATGCCGAACTGGGAGGTAGATGGATAAGAATAATCACAAGCTATCATGAAGAAATAGTAGTGAAAATCCTTCCCTCAATAGAAGCAACAAAATAAGGAAGGTCTCTAAAATATGGGTAAAAAAGTGGATGTTGAGAGCTTAGCAAAAAAAGCGATTAAAGACAAAAACATTCTTTCTGAATTATTGAAAGGAATTTTAGCTAAAAAGGATGAAATACGCGATCCTAGCTTTAAAGCATTATTGTACATAAGCAAGGAGCATCCTGAGCTGATATATTCTGAATGGGATTATTTCACAGAATTACTAACTAGCGATAACTCATTCCATAAATACATAGCCATCTACCTAATAGCAAGCCTTACACGAGTCGATAAAGAAAACAAGTTTGAAAAAATATTTGACAAATATTATGATCTACTCGATGATAAGAGCGTAATTCCATCCAGTCACACAGCAAAAAACTCAGGAAAGATCGCTACTGCAAAACCAAATCTACAAACTAAGATAACTAACAAATTATTAAGTATAGATGAAACTCATCACAAGCCAGAACGCAAAGACCTAATAAAAGGCTATGCCATTGAAGCATTTAACGAATACTTTCAAAAAGCTGAGAACAAGAAAGAAATACTAGAATTTGTAAAGAATCAATTAAAGAGCAAGAGTCCCACCACAATAAAGAAAGCGAAAGAATTCCTAAAAAAGTGGCAAAAATAAAATTAAAACTGATATGAAAAAATTTATTCTTCATCTTTTTCTATCTTTTTCAGCATTTTCCAACTTAATATGGGTTTTTTCGCAGCTTTCACTTCATCAATCCTCCCAACTGAGGTGTTATGAGGTGCTTTTAAAACAACTTCAGGATTTTCTTCAGCCTCTCTAACAATCTCTTCCATTATTTCAGCATACATATCAAGATCATTCTTTGTCACTGATTCCGTGGGCTCTATCATCAAAGCTTCACTAACAATTAAAGGAAAGAGTATCGTAGGAGCATGAACCCCAAAATCTAGAAGACTTTTAGCAATCTCCAAAGCCCCTATCCCTGTCTTTAATTTCAAAGGCTTTGCACTAACTACAAACTCATGTTTTCTAGGTTTCCTTGGGGCATGATCAACCGCTAATCCTTCAATTTTTTCAATCTTCCTAAGTAAATAGTTAGCGTTTAAAACCGAGATATTCGCGCATTCTTTAAGCCCCTCTGCTCCAAGCATCCTAATATAAACATAAGCTCTCAAAAGAACCCCGAAATTACCATGATAACCCCTAATTTTTCCTATAGAATAAGGAGTCGTCTCCTTCGAAAAAAAGTAAAAGTTCCTCGCTTCATCATACTCAATAAGAGGAAAAGGCAAAAATTTTACAAGATGTTCTTTAACACCCACAGGCCCTGCTCCAGGACCTCCTCCCCCATGAGGAGTTCCAAAAGACTTGTGTAAATTAAAATGAACAACATCAAATCCCATATCCCCCGGCCTAGCATGGCCTAAAATAGCATTTAAATTAGCCCCATCATAATAAAGAAGGCCTCCAGTCTCATGCACCATATCAGCTATTTCAACAATATCCTCCTCAAAAAGCCCTAAAGTGTTAGGATTTGTAAGCATTAAACCTGCAGTACGTTCTGAAACAACCTCCTTTAACGCTTCAAGATCTATCAATCCTCCATTACTTGAAGGTACTACTACAACCTTAAAGCCCGCCATAGCAGCACTTGCTGGATTAGTTCCATGGGCACTGTCTGGCAAAATCATCTCAGGACGTTTTTCAAGTTCCCCGTTAAGCTGGTGAAAAGCCCTGATTAAAAGAACTCCTGTAAGTTCCCCATGAGCCCCTGCAGCAGGTTGAAGAGAAAAACGATGTAAACCACCTATTTCACAAAGAAACCTTTCAAGCTTAAACATAATCTCTAAAGCACCTTGAACCGTTTCCTCATCCTGTTCAGGGTGAACTTTAATCGCTTTATCTAAAAAAGCAACTTCATCGCAAACCTTAGGATTATACTTCATAGTACAACTACCCAAAGGATACAT
>SMTZ1_10002774_pt1 | contig 17568 bp, 13 predicted proteins | sample DeeMarSWOR136_30_FD_25667 | JGI IMG/M metagenome (IMG submission 25667)
AAGTCACAAGAATAGATTGTTGTTCCATCGAAGTTCTCAAAGAATACGGTGGTTGTACTATCGCCGACACGGATATTATCGACATTCCAATAATATCCATATTTGGGTAAAAATGATTCGTATCGGAACATAATCTTGACATTACTCTCTCCAGCTGCCCACGATGAGATGTCATAGGTTTGTGTATAATGTGAAGAAGACGTGTGGTTAACAATCATATAAGGCCAGGTTGCACCACCATCTATACTGCCTTCAACAGTCGCAAAACCATAGTAGGAACTTGTAGAAGTATACACGTAGCAATACTGTGCCCAACTTAGGGTGACTGTAGTAAGAGCAGCACAATTAATAGTAGGTGAGATAAGAGACTCATTTCTGTCTTCATAACCACTATCAGAGTAATATGTTCGTGCAATATAACCTGAACAGTCATAAGAGCTGTATGAGTATCTATACCACTCATGATAACTCCAATCAGCTGTGTCTCCACCATTAATTATAGTCCAACCAGGTGGCGGATTGTCACCATAAGTTCCCCAATCATAAGGATCTCCGACCCAGAAGTTATCAATGTAGAAATAATCGTATAATACAGATTCCGCCGTACTTTCAAAGCGGAAAGCTATCTGAACTGTAGAAACTCCAGCAGCATACACAGAAATGTTAATGTTTTCTGCTGTGCTTGAAGAACTTGTATACTGACGTAAGACATTCCAGGTTACGCCACTGTCATTACTGAGATAAACCCATCCAACGGAATCACCCGATGAATAATAGAAGTATTTAGTGAACGTCAAATAGACCTCGCTAAATAACGAACAGTCGATGTTCGGGCTAAAAAGCCACTCGTCCTGGGCAAGACCGCCAGAAGTATCTTCATCAACCCACATTCTCGTTGTGGTTCCTGAAACGTATGCAAACCAAGTAGCATTTGGATTAGTAATACTCAGAGTCCAACCAGATGGTGGTAGGTACTGATCAGGTACATAATATTCAAATCCTTCGGTAAATAGTGTGGCTGGTGTTCCAAATCTATTAATACTTAATGGTACTGGAACGCTTGTTTGAGCAGCACTTCCAAAGTTTTTAACCATTGCTTTTGGAGTGATTGAACTTGATGCTGGACCACTTTGTGGTAAAATAATCTCCTTTACACCAGTATCATTCACCGGTGGCGGTACATCCGAAATTACTCCTTCTATTTCCCAGTTACGGTTAATACCTGGAGCAAGTTCTGACCAAGTTCCACCTATTCCAATCCAATCGCCTTTTGTTAAAACCGCGGGTCCTCCATCAGCGCCCATTGGATAATCTGGAGCGATAAGTTGCTCCCATTCTACAGATATCCAGTATTCTGATGTTTCATCAATAATTACTGGGGCATCTAGTTCAATGAGATTATAACCAGTACCTGTAACTGTAAAAGGTGTTTGACTTAGCAAGCTACCTGGAGATGATGCGGTACCATTACCATAAATTTTTACAGATCCGTCATGAGTAGAACTATAAGAGGCGTAATGATAAAATTGTACTTTCTTAATCCACCATCCATTATATCCGCTCAATTCTGTTGGAGTAAATCGTGCAGCTCCTTCCCATGTACCAGGTGCAGTAAGACCAACATTACTAGCGTGCGTACCAGAATAAGTCAAGATTGCCTCAGCACGATCAGGATTATAACCACCCATAGGTTTATTTGTTTGTTCTAATATCGATGGAGCTTCTTGGAAAGTGACCCCAGAGTTAGAGGATGCGCTTGATGCGCTTCTTTCCTGATTGTTGCCAAAACTATTTACTGAAATCTTTTCTTCATTTACAATTGTCATAGATGCTCCACTACTAAATAATAGAGCAATTGCGACAAGCAGTGTTGTGGCAAACATCGTTGTTTTTACTAGCTTCTTATTTTTTACAAAATTTGGTTTTTTTATTTCTTGCATTTATTACCTCCCCAAATTAACATTCATTAATTATTTCCTATTATAAATACTTTTCCTAATTTAGTAGCATTAAATATAAATAAATATCGATATTAATCGTTTTTACTTTATATTTTTAAAATTTTTACAAAAATAAAAAAAGTTTATTAAAATCAAAATTATCTCATAAATATTAATATATATAGTTTGTAGATTTACTATATTTTTATATATTATATTTTTATCTAATCACTATAAAGTGAATAATATATTCCTATAGTTAGATAATCTATTACTTATTATTGGAGCCCTAATTTACTTTAATAGTAACTATACAGAACATATTTATATAATAATGTATATATTTTATTTGAGGATATGAAAGAAAAATTTAATCTAAAATATTCAAAATTTTTAAAAAAGTTAATTTTAATAACAATCAAACCTTTTATCTTTTAAAATGAATGAAAATATAAGAATTAAAAAAGATCTTGATATGTTTGAAAAAAATCTTATAAAAATTAAAGAAAAAAAAATTTCTGATTTGCAGAAAAAAACAATTGAACTAGCAAAACAATACTTTAATGACTCAAAATATTATTTAGAAAAAAAGGATTATTTCACAGCTTTTGGATGCATAAACTATGCACATGGACTTCTTGATGCAATCTTAAATTTCTAAATAAAATAATAACTACTTAAATAATATTTTAATTTTACAATCAGGTTTAATTCCAAGTTTTTTTGCTGCATTACTTTGATTTAATGCAATTTCAAGATAGTTACTACTACCAATTGTTGCCAGTAATTTTTTTGGTTTAACAAAATTATAAGATTTAACAAATGGTATTAAAAACTTCTTTTTGCCAATAAACAAAACAATTTTTTTATCAAAATTCAAAATCTGTTTTAATGCAAAACCATTAATGTTTGTAATTATGTTTCCAAAACCATCAATATAAATTACTTTTCCAATTATTGTTTTATTGTTAATCTCAAAATTTCCAAAATCTAGATCAGTAAAATCCTTTATAACAGGACCAATTTTTTTAAATAAAAGTCCATTTAGAATATGAGCTGCAACTGATGTAAAAATATCCCTTCCATGAAAAGTATTTGATACAAAATCTAGATTTAGTTCTGAATTTGCAATTTCATAAACAGTAAAATCACCTAAAGCATGTGCCGCAGGAATCAAAAGACCATTATCAGGTCCAACAAGTATCTGAGTTCTTGTAGTAACCACAATACCTTTTCGAGATGTACCAACACCAGGATCAACAACAGCCACGTGAACAGTACCTACTGGAAAATATGAGATAGTTGTCATTAAAACAAAAGCTCCTTCTCTAATATTATAGGGTGTTATTTCATGGGAAATATCAACAATGCGAGCATCAGTCATAGATAATGCTATAGCTTTCATTTGTGAAACATAAGCGCTTTTTACACCAAAATCAGATAGAAACGTCAAAACTTTCATAAAGTATTCCTCAAAAAACAAAATATAAGTTCTAATATTTTAATTTAAACAAAATTTTTTTTGTTTTTAAGAAAAAGTATATATGTATGTTGTTTACATAAATAGTTAGGATGGATTTTTGTGAAGGCGGGATACAATAAAAAGGATATGGAAATTTTAGGTATTATTTGGGGTAAAAATGGTGAAGAACAACTACTGTGTCCTCAGTGTAAACATAAAATGGTAATTGTACAATTTGAGCCAATACTTGATGCTGAAAATGCATATTTTCCATATGATACTGTCATTGAATGCACAAATTGTGATTTTAAAATAAGAGCTGAATCTTTTACAATACTTGGATGTGTTAAAGATTTTAATTTGGAGTTTATAGAAATTGCTAGTTGGTCACCAAGTGGTAGTAGAGTTATTTCACGTTATGAACATATTATTGATTACAATTTATTAAAAAAGTTAAAAGAATCAGCTGAACTAATTGAGTTTTTAATCGTAAATGATCGAGTTGTTCAAATAATCGGATAAAAAAACTATTGGTACATATCACCGTTATAAGGCTGTGTTTTTGGTCTTTTTTTACCGCTGCGATGTTTAATAAATTTTTTTTGTTGTTTTTTTCCAATGAAACTAAAATCAGACCTAAGAAGTCTTACATATATTTTGTCAGGAAGCAAATCCAGTTGAATAATATTTTTTAATTGTAGTTTTTTTAAAGTTCTAAGAATAACTTCCTCAGATAAATTTAACTTATTTTTTATATCTTTAACAGTAATTGGATAAATTTTTTGTAAAAGTTTTATTATTCGCTCTTCTAATGTACCAGTTGTTATTTCAATCATTTTATATTATAAACATTCATATGCGCGAATTCCTTTTCCATTGGTCTTAAAAAGTTTTTTTACATCCTCCTGCATTTCCTGAGGATATCCATTTGGAAAATCAATGCATCCCTTACATATGTCAAAACCTATTGCTTTTTTAAGACCTTCCATACTAATATAAGTTAAAGAATCGGCATTTATTTCTTTTGCAATTTGCGTCCAAGTTTTTATATTTCCTTTTTCATCACGAGCCAAAAACTCTTTTTTACTACGCATATCAATACCCAAATAGCATGGTGCTATAAGTGGTGGACAACCAATTTTAACATGTACCTCTTTTGCACCAGCATTTCTAATACCACTTACAAGTTTACGGATATTTGTACCTCTAACAATAGAATCATCAATAAGAATAACCCGTTTACCGTCAAGCGCGGATCTTAAAAAAGAAATACCTTCTTCGACAACTTTATCCCTGTTTTCCTGAGTCTGGTGTATAAAAGAGCGTTCATCTTTATCTTTCATCAAACCATCATCAATAGGAATACCTGATTCACGTGAGTAACCTGTTGCATATCTTCTACCTGACTCAGGTACAGGAACAACAATATCTGCATCAACAGGATGCTCCTTTGCAAGTAAACGACCTATTTCAAGACGAACATTGTGAATAGATTTACCATTTATACGTGAATCAGGTTTTGCAAAATAAACAAACTCAAACATACAAGGTGTTTCTTTTTTTTTAATTATTTGTTTTTCAAAAATATTTCCATTACCATCAATTATAACAACCGAACCACCAGGAATATCTTTTACATATTCAAAATTAATATGTTTAAAAACCCTAGTTTCTGAAGTTAAACAAAACATCCCGTTTGATTTACCCAAAACCAACGGTCTAATTTTATATGGATCAGTTATTCCAAACAAAAAAGGATTATCTCCAGAATCAGCGATAAACAAAGTTGAATAACTACCTTTAACCATGTACATAACACGTTCACATGCATTAAAAATTGAATCAACGCTCAATTCCTTCTTATGCAAAAAATCAGCCATAGGTAATAAAAGCCATTGAATATCACACTCAGTTCTTGGTTTACGACTAGTTTTTTTTGAAAGTTCACTACAATTATAAATATTACCATTATGAACAGCAGCAAGAAAAGGATTAACAATATACTCAGGTTGTGCATTACGTTTTAAAGACTCAATATCATCCATACCCGCTGTTGAATACCTTGTATGACCTATACCAACATTACCTGGAGTGTCAATTTTTTTTTCATCATTAAAAACATCGCGAACAAGACCTGTGTCTTTATACACATGTATATTCCCATCATACGTGAGTTTACCTGCAGATGACTGACCACGATGCTGAACAGCAAATAAACTATGATAAATAAGACGAGAAACAAGTTTTCCACCAATAATTCCAACAATGCCGCACATTGCAAAATCTGCAATGAAGAAGTATTATTTATAAATTCTTTAAATAAAGAAATTTATTCAATTAAATATTTTCCCACTCTTTTAACACAGAGTTCCATTTATAGGTTTTAACTTCTTCTATTTCATCAATTCTTCTAATTATTCTTTCATAACCTTTAACAAGTGTACGAGTTGAAACTTTTACTATAAAATCATATTTACCCGCTGTTGCAGAAACATGTGAAACTCCAGGTATATCCCAAAGTTTCTGAATTACATTTTTTTTAGCATAACCTGGCTTTAAAGTAATAAATATATATGCTTTAACAACTGTTAAAGCAAAAGAAATTATTCCAAGAACAATAAGAATCATTCCAATAATTTTTATCAACAACATAACAGGATCTGTTGAAAATGGAGCAAATCCATATAATGCTAAGAGTATAGAAAAAGGTAATGCAAAAATAATGGTTGATGAACGAATAGCATTGTTAACAGTTGCACTACCTAGACCAAGGGAACGAATAAACAAAACATAAGCAAAAAATGTTATACTCATAGTTAGAAAAATCCATGGGAAAAAAGAAATAGATGCATTAAATCCTTCAATAAGATAATTTGAGCCAAATAAAATATCCCAAAAAACAATAATTACAAAAATAAATAAAAAAGAAAAAACAACATTCCAAAAACGTATATTAATTGAATCATTGAGTTTACCGTTGATTCTTATCATTTTGAGCTTACGTTGATAAATTGAAAAAAATGCCCAAGTGGGATTAATTAAAATAAAAACAATTGCAAGAGACTGAATATCAATTTCTCCCTGTAAACTAATTGATGCTAAAATGGCACCAAAAGTAACAATAACTGATGATTGTATCTCAGCTAAAGTAGGGACATTTTTTTCTGTAAATGATTCAAATAATAATAAATATAGTATAACAATTTGTGAAAATGAAAGAATAACCGAGGGATCATAAACAAGTGATAATAATATACAGAATCCAATGGTATTTGCACCATTCATTAAACCAGCAAGTAAATGATATTTGACTTCCTTTTTCTTAATCAATCTAAGTCTTTTAAAAGAAGGATCAATAAACCTTGCTCCTAAACTTTTTTTCTTGTATGTAGCAGAAAAAATTATGCAAATAATAAGTGTTGAAAAAAAACCAACAAAAAAAATTGAAAAGCTAAACGCCCATGCATTTTTAATATAGCTACTATTAATGTAACTATCTAAAGCAGTTACTGCTGCTGCTATAAAAGAAGATGTAAGTACTAATGCATATAGCAGATATTTTTTCCTAATTCTCATCTGCATGTTCTCATAGTGTTATTTCTTTCTCAATTATTTGGGTTGTTGTTTTCATAACACCGTCAATTGTTTGAATATCATCTGTTGTTTCAAGTAACTCTTCAAGGTTTTTTACTTGCGCTCTAACAACTATATCAAATTCTCCTGCTACAACTGATATTTTTGCTAAATTTTCTATCTTTCGCAGTTGCTTAATTGTTTTGTCGACATTACCTGGTTGCATGTTAATTAGAATGTATGCATTTATCATCACATCACCCTATTAAAAGAGCCGGATAGATGTTTTATTTATAAATTTATCTACTGATACGATAAACAACTTATTAATAAAATGGAGTAAATTTTGTATTTTTATCTGTAGAAATAAGGAAAGATTTAAATCATAAGATATGTATTCCTGTTTTAGGAGGTAGAGATTATGGCCTACACACATGAAGGATGGACTTTATATACAAGAAGTGTAAGACTTAAAGGCGGAAGAAACCAAACAATTTACTTCTTCAGCAAAAGAACACCAAAAAGTGGTTCACCTTGTGAATTACCAAATGGTTACTCCGTTGGAGTTAACAAAAGAACAGGTCTTCCATATTTGAAAAAGAGGTAAGTAACTTTACGTTTCTTCACTCCTTTTTTTCTTTCTTTTTTTTAAATGTTATTAAATTTTATAAAAAATAACAAGATATGTTCAATTTTTATAATAAAAAAAATAGAAACAAATCTTGATAATATAATATTTTGAGTTACTATAAATTAAATATAATATACATTTTAATTATTTCTTGTATTATCTATCTATATAATTGATTAAACTATTAATGTGAGTATCCTCCAATTTTTAAACTCGGGTCACCAAAAAGCACCCATTGTTGAACCATCTTAACATCCATTTTTGCATCGTCACCCAAAAAGACATTTAGATAACCTGTTAAAGAATCACCATGGTTTAATCCAAGTATATCCTGTTTTTCTGTTCCATAGAGCTTTAAGAAATTAAGTTCTAACCATCCATCAAGAATCTCAAGATAATCTGCAATAGAGTTATTATCCATGTCTCCATCACCATGTGTACCAAGACCTGTGTTTGAAATAGTTGCAATTGCTCCTCCGCCGATCTTACAAGTTAACCACCAAGACCAACATCGTGGTACCCAAGTTGAATGATAATAAGAATCTCCGAAATCTTTTAAAAGATTCAAAGGAGTAACATCAAACTGTCCATTATGACAACCACCAACAATAACAATTGGTAGTTTACCCCCATTTTTAAGGGTAATCATATCATTTATAACATATCCTGTTGTCCAGTTTTTACCATCTGGAGGAAAATGAGTAGCCCATGAAGCTGGGCTTCCATGACCACAGAAATATGCAAATGAACTACCATTGTTTAATACATTGTTTACTGTTTTTTTATTAATATCTTGACCTTCTCTAGCATATAATCTAACAGGATTTAAATCGGGCATTAGTTTAATTGCTTCTTCAGATATTAACTCACCTTCATTATAATGATTTGTATCATTATATGAATCCCCTGCTACAAGAATTAAATTATTAAACCATTCGTCATCAATTTTACTATCTTTTTCATATTTTATTATTTTGTTAACCATAGTTGTTACTTCTAGTTTGTTTTTGCATGGAAGACGACCAAAGTAAACATCTGGATATAAATCCATTTCTTCTTTAAAGGTTTCATTCCAAACAGAAAATATGTTATCATTATTTGAATCCCAGCTTGAAAAATTACCTTCACCATTATATATATCCGCAAAGTATAAATCACTAATGAAAAATTGTTCGGGATACTCTTGTTCATCTGGTGGAACTACATGACTATATCTAACAGGTAAATACCATTTAAATGATAGACCTTTCATCCCACCAATTAAAAGTACATATTTAATTCCAGATTTTTCAATTGATTCTTTAATAAAAAGTTTTATTTTTTCAGCATTATCTCGACCGTACCAGATTTCATTGTAAATATACTCTAATGTAATAAGTACTGTTCTTACCCCAAATTTGTTCTTATGATTCACAAGTGGTTGTAGATTTCTAGTGAATTTAGAAGGAGAAATTATCAATAAATCATATGTATCATTATCTTTAATAATTTGATCACTGGGTTCCTGATAAGTAATGTTAACAAATATATTTTTAATAAATTGTAATTGATTCTCATCTGCAAAATATCTTACTGGATAAATTCTAACAACTAAGTAAGTTGTATGTTCACCTTTTGATAAACCCCCACCTGTGTGAAAGTTTACCCAATCTGCAGGATATGTATCAGAACTAGTATATGCAGCATAATCTGTATAGAACTCCGAATTTTTTAAACCAAAATTATCATAATTTGCTTTACAAAATGAAATAATACCTGATAAGTTTATAATCTCAGGTGTTGAATTCTGAAATTCAACATTCAAAATCTTAGAGCCAAAATTTAGTTGATAAATAAATATACTGACAGGTAAAACAGGTTTACCTGGATTCATTCTATTATGATTTGTTTCATTTACACGAACTACCCAATAATCACCATACTTAACAACTTCTGGATCAGAAAAAGAAAGGTTTATTTCAATATATTTTTCATCCAGATAAGAGGTTGTAAATATTTTTTCATCTATTTTTTTTATTTGTAATCCAAAAACTGGTGAATAATTTAATGTTATTAAAATTAATATTGTTAATGCTATTATTTTTCTTTTGAACGTAAAATTTTTCATTTATTACCTCCTAGCTTTAGTAATATAATTTATAATATATATCCTTTTTTAGATTTTTATTTTTGAAAAAAAGGATATTAGTATAGTATCTATTAATAAAATCAATAGTTATTTATATTTAATTAAATAATAAATTTGAACAATAATATCAAAAAATTTATTAATTAGCAAATATTAATTATATTAGCAAGAGATAGAAAATGAAAAAATCTTTAGGAATAGCAGCCATACTAATTGCAACAGCAATTGTATTTTCATCATTTGCAATTGCTACAGACTTAAAAGTAGATAGCGAATTGGAAGCATTAATAAAAGTTCAAGAATATGTAAATAATTATAAAACTATAAATAATTTAAATAGAGATGAGATAGTCTGGGATAATGGTGGTATTGATAATACCTCAGCTGCAATGGCTTCACAACTAGATACAGTCTGTCCATTTAATGCACAAGTGGCTGATGATTTCCAATTTGAAGCAGATACGTTAATAACGGATGTTCACTGGTGGGGAGTATTTTGGAACCCTGGAAGTGGACCTAATCCTGCTGATTTTAACATCATCTTATACGCAGATGAAGGAGGTATACCAACAGGTGCGGGTATGCCAGATCCAACACCAACAGCATTAAAAGTCTATAATGTGTCAGGAGTTTTGGGAGTTCCAATTGGAGTATCCAATGAGTACGAATACGAAGTAGTGCTACCTGAACCATTTATGGCCCTGGCTAATGAAAAATATTGGATAGCTATTCAATGGATTGGTGTATTTACGCCACAATGGGGTTGGTCAACAAATGGTGCAAATCCTGATTTACTCAGTCTAGCTGTACAAGGATTTCCAATTATACCTATACCTTTCTGGACAGTTCATCAATATGGTGATCAGGCATTCTACTTAACCAGTAAAGGTCCACCAGAACCTGTAATATGTTGTGATGGTACTTTATCCTGGTCAGAAGTAAATGCAGGAGCCACAGTAAATGGAACATTCCAAGTAAGTAACTGCGGGGATCCTGGCTCATTCTTAAACTGGGAAGTTGATTCATGGCCAACATGGGGTTTATGGACTTTTACCCCACTAACAGGAATACAACTTGAAAAAGGAGAAAGTATAGAAATAGCAGTAAAAGTTGTTGCACCACCTGAGAAAAAGAAAACATTTACTGGAAAAGTAAAAATGATAAACTCAGATGATCCGACAGACTTCTGTGAAATAGATGTATCTCTTACAACACCAAGAAATGGAGTTATTAATGGATTTACCTTGCTCCAATGGATATTACAGAGATATCCAAATATGTTTTTAATACTCAGGAATATATTTACATAAACAAATCTAAATAAAACTCTTTTTTTTATTTGTAATCCAAAAACTGGTGCATAATTTAATGTTATTAAAACTAAAATTATTAATGCTATTATTTTTCTTTTAAATGTAAAATTATTCCTCTATTGCCTCCTATTTTAAGTAATATAATTTGTTATATATCTCCTTTTTTTGATTTTTATTTAAATAAATTATAAATTTTTTATTAAGATGCATATATATTTAAATTAACTTTTTATTTTTATAAAAAAAATTTTTAATATTAATAATTTAAATAAAGGTTGTTAATTATAAAAAAACAAAATATTTATAAATTAACAAACGTTAAGTAAATTAAAAAGGGAGGTGAAAAATGAAGAAATTCTTAGGAGCAGCGGCTATATTAATTGCAACAGCTATGGTATTTTCATCATTTGCAATAGCAACGGACTTAAAAGTTGACAACCCGTTGGAAGAAGTAACAAAAGCTTATGGACAAGGAAGTAATATCAGAAATTTTGATCCAATAGTTTGGGATAATTATGGTATTGATGGTACCCAAAATGGATTATCATCACAACTAGACTGGACATACTTCAATTCGCAAGTAGCTGATGATTTCCAACTGGAAACAAATACGTTAATAACGGATGTTCATTGGTGGGGAGTATTCTGGAATGGCCCCCCGGTTGGACCGAATCCCGCCGATTTTAACATCATCTTCTACGCAGATGCAGGGGGTATGCCAACAGGAGCCGGAATGCCAGATCCAACACCAACTGCATTAAAAGTCTATAATATGTCACAAGTTATGGGGGTTCCAACTGGAGCAACTGAGGAGTACGAATACGATGTAATCCTACCTGAACCATTCGAAGCTTCTGCCGGCACGATATACTGGATAGCCATACAATGGATTGGTATTTTTCCACCACAATGGGGTTGGTCAACAAATGGAGCTAACCCAGAACAACTTAGTGATGCTATGCGAGGATTCCCACTTTTAGGTACTGTTTATTGGACAATGTCCCAATATGGTGATCAGGCATTTTACTTAACTGGAATAGAACAAGGACCGCCACCAGAACCTGCTATATGCTGTGAGGGTACTCTTTCCTGGCCACAAGTAAATGCATCAGCTACAGTGCATGGATCATTCCAAATATGCAACTGTGGAGATAATGGGTCACTTTTGAACTGGCAAGTTGATACATGGCCTGGATGGGGAACCGGTTGGACATTCACACCAGCTTCTGGAACAGGTTTAGCTTATCCTAACTGTGTAACAGTAAATGTAACTGTTGTTGCACCAGCTCAGAAAAAGAAAACATTTACAGGAAAAGTAAAAATAATAAACTCAGCCAATGAATCTGATTTCTGCGAAATAGATGTAGAATTAACAACACCAAGAGCCAGAGCTATAAATGGATTTAACTTGCTGCAGTGGATATTACAAAAATACCCAAATATGTTCCCAATACTCAGGAACATATTAGCATAAAAAAATCTAAATAAAACTCTCTTTTTTCTTTTTTTTAAATAATTTTTTTAATGATTCAAAGTCTGCTTCAATCTACTTATCTTGTCTCTAAACAAAATAGCTTTTTCAAAATCTAGACTGTCTGCTGCCTCTCTCATTTGAATATCCATCTCAATAATCATCTGGGGTATATCCTTTTTTGGAATATATTTTGTATCTTTAATCTCTGCAATTTTTTCTTTAATTGGTTTAATAATTGTTGTTGGAGTAATACCATGTTTTTTATTATATTCAATCTGAAGCTTGCGTCTTCTTTCTGTCTCTTCTAAAGCCCTTTGCATAGATACTGTTACATTATCTGCATATAAAATAACTTTAGAATTTATATTACGAGCAGCTCTACCAATAATCTGAATTAAACTTCGATGATCCCGCAAGAAACTTTCTTTATCAGCATCTAAGATTCCAATAAAACCAACTTCAGGAATATCAAGACCTTCACGAAGTAGGTTTATACCAACAAGTACATCAAAAACACCTAGTCTAAACTCACGTATTATCTCAGATCTATCAAGTGTATCTATTTCAGCATGCAAATACCTTGTTTTAATTTCTTTTTCAGCTAAAAATTCAGATAACTCTTCTGCAAGTTTCTTTGTAAGAGTTGTAATCAAAATTCTATTACCTTGAGCTATTGTACTATGAATCTCTTTTATTAAATCAGGTATTTGAGCTATAGTTTTTCTTACTTCACATTTTGGATCAACAAGACCCGTGGGCCTAATAATCTGGTCAGATATAGTAGAAGAAATACCAAGCTCGTAATCACCAGGAGTTGCTGATACAAAAATCACATTTTTCATATATTGATTAAATTCCTCAAAAGTCAAAGGGCGGTTTTCAAAAGCACTAGGTAGTCTAAAACCATAATCAATTAGATTTTTTTTACGTGAATAATCCCCATGATGCATACCATGAATCTGTGGAATAGTCCTATGACTCTCATCAATAAACATTAAAAAATCTTTTGGAAAAAAATCAAGAAAACAAAATGGTTTATCACCTGGTTTTCGTCCATCAAAATGCATAGAATAGTTTTCAATTCCTTTACAAAAACCAGTTTCCTCAATCATTTCAATATCATAAAGAGTTCTTTGTTTCAATCTATATGCTTCTATCATTCCTAGTTGAGGCAGGCGAGTTTCAAGTTCTTTTTTTATTGATTCAATTGCACGGTTTTTTTTGTCTTCCGCAATAACAAAATGACGTGCCGGATAAATAAAAACATAATCCAAATTATCAATAGTATTAGCTGTTATTTTATCAATTTCTTTTATTTTTTCTATTTCATCTCCAAACATTTCAATGCGAATTATGTTGTTGTAATAACCAGGAATAATATCAATGGTCTCACCTTTTACTCGAAAACGTCCAGATGTTAAATCAAAATCATTTCTTTCATACTGCATATTAACAAATCCTTCAAGAATCTCTTTCCTAGAAACAACAGCTCCTTTTCTAAGTTCAAAACCCAAATTTACATAATCACTAGGATCACCAGAAGTGTAAATAACCGATACAGATGCAACAACAATTACATCTTCTCTCGAAAGCAGTGAAGCAGTTGCAGAAAGCCTCATCTGCTCAATTTTTGGATTTACATCCGCGTCCTTTTCTATATATTGATCCTTTGAAGGAATATATGACTCGGGTTGATAATAATCATAGTAACTAACAAAATATTCAATTCGATTATTTGGAAAAAATTCTTTAAACTCACTATATAGTTGTGCAGCTAGAGTTTTGTTATGCGCAAGAACTAAAGTAGGTTTTTGAATCTGCTCTATTATATGAGCCATACTAAAAGTTTTCCCAGATCCAGTTACACCAAGAAGAGTTTGATATTGCTGATTTTGTTTTAATCCCTCAACCAATTTTTTTATTGCCTCAGGTTGTGAACCTCTTGGTTTCATATTTGTAACAAGTTTAAAAGCATTCATTGTATCAACTCCTTTTTATGTAAAAGCCTATTGTATTTAATTGCAAATCTATGAGCCTCATCTCGAATTTCTTGTATAAAACAAAGAGCTTTATCTTTTTTTTCAAGTCTCAATGGCTTACTTAAATTCGGCAAATATATTTCCTCAAATTGTTTAGCAATAGAAATAATTGGTATTTTCAATTTTAGTTTTTCAAGCTCTTGAATAGCAGAGTTAAGTTGTCCTCGTCCTCCATCAATAATAATTAAATCAGGTAAAGCTCCTTTTTCAAGTACTAAACGATAGTAACGCCTACGAACAACTTCCGCTATTGCAGCAAAATCATCAATATTATTAATTGTTTTAATTTTGAATCTACGGTAATTGTTCTTATCAGGTTTTCCAGCTCTAAACTGAACCATAGCTCCAGCATTAGCACTACCTGCTAAATGAGATATATCAAAACACTCAATAACCATTGGTGCATTTTCCAACTTAAGTTTGTTTTTCAGCATTTCAACTTTTTCCAAGTTTGAAAAAAATGTGATATCAATATTTTTTCCAACCAAATCCAAAAGCTGTTTTTTTTCTCCTTTTTTAGGATTTGTAACTAAAACTCTACTACCTTTTTTTTTACCTAAAAATTCACTAATAGAGCTAGTTACTTTTTCAGGTACAATAAGCTCTTTTGGTACAGAATTATCAGAATAATACTGAATAATGAATTCCTCAAAAAAATCTTGGTTGTAATCAAAAACAAATTCATTTTTATTATGCAAAATACCTTTGTCAATGTTAAATAAAATAAGATATACTTTTTCATCTTTTATTTTATAATTTATTACATCCTCATTATATTTTTTTTCACGTAGCATTTTTTGATGTTCACTTAAATGCTCAATTGCCTTTATTTGCTCACGAGTCTTTATTGCTTGCTCAAAATTATTATTTTCAGAATAGCTCTTCATTTCATGTTTCATTTTTTTAATAAGTTTATTAGTGTGACCTGAAAGAATAAGTTTAACATTATCTATTTTTTTATTATACTTTTCTTCATCAATAACACCTATACATGGAGCTTCACATAGATTCATATGAAATCTTAAACAAGGTTTTTTTAGCAATTTTTTACAAGTTCTTAACAAAAATGTTTTTCTAATAAATCCAAGGACATAATCTCGCTCTTGTGCAGAAATAAAAGGACCATAAAACTTACCAGCACCTTTTTTTTGTCTAGCAATTAAAACTCTTGGAAATTTTTCGTTTGTTAAAAGAATATATGTATGACTTTTTGCATCCTTTAAACGAATGTTGTATTTAGGTTGATATTTTTTAATAAGTGTGTTTTCTAAAAGTAATGCTTCAATTTCACTATCAGTAATCAAAAAATCAAATCTATCTATATGATTTAGCATACTCTGAGTTTTAATGTCTAAATCTGTTTTATTGCTGTAGTTTTTTAGTCTTTTTTTTAAGTTTTTTGCCTTTCCAACATAAATAACACTACCACCAATATCTTTGAAAATATAGCAACCTGGTGCATTTGGTAAATTTTCATTTAAACTAAACATTTTATTTTTCTCGTCAAAATGGGTTTAATTATTTCTCCAGTTAAACTATCATTATTTTCAGAAACTTCCTCAGGAGTTCCTGATGCAACTATATACCCGCCTAGATCACCACCTTCAGGTCCTAAATCAATTATATAATCAGCACTTTTTATCATATCCAGATTGTGTTCAATTACAACAACAGTATTACCCTTGTCTACAAGTTTATTTATTACAGCAATTAGTTTTTTAACATCATGAAAATGTAGTCCTGTTGTTGGTTCATCAAGTAAATACAATGTTTTACCAGTATCTCTTTTACTAAGCTCCCTAGTAAGTTTAATTCTTTGTGCTTCACCACCTGAAAGTGTAGTTGAGCTTTGTCCAAGTTTAATATAATCAAGTCCTACTTGTGAAAGTGTTTCAAGCTTTTTTTTAATAAAAGGAATATTTTTAAAAAGCTCAAGGGCCTCTTCAACACTCATATTAAGAATATCAGCAATAGATTTACCTTTGTAAGTAACTTCCAGAGTTTCTCTATTATATCTTTTTCCTTTACATTCCTCACATTCGATGTAAATATCTGGTAAAAAATTCATCTCGATTTTAATTAAACCATCACCTTGACAAGCCTCACATCTACCGCCTCTAACATTAAATGAAAAACGACCTGGTTTGTATCCTCTTTGTTTAGCTTCAGGGGTCAAAGCAAATATTTTTCTAATTTCATCAAAAACCTTAGTATATGTTGCAGGATTACTACGTGGAGTTTTACCAATAGGACTTTGATCAATCACAATTACTTTATCTATTTTTTCATCAGAAGATATTAAATCATGTGCACCTGGTGCTTCTTTTGAATCATGAAGTTTTCTCATTAAACCTTTGTATATAATCTCATAAACTAAAGTGGATTTCCCACTACCACTAACACCTGTAATATGAGTTAAAACACCCAAAGGAATATGCACATCTATATTTTTTAGATTATTTTCACGACAACCACAGATATGTAAAAATTTATTCGAGCGTCTTCTTTTTTCAGGTAAATCAATCTGTAATTTACCAGATAGATATTTTCCTGTCAACGATACAGGATTTTTTTCAATTTCATCAGGAGTTCCCTGAGCAATAATTTTTCCACCATGCAAACCCGCACCAGGCCCTAGATCAACAACAAAATCTGCTTTTCTTATTGTTTCTTCATCATGCTCAACAACAATAAGAGTGTTTCCTAAATCCCTGAGTTTATGAAGTGTATCAATGAGTTTTTTATTATCACATTGATGTAAACCAATAGAAGGCTCATCAAGAATATAAATAACACCGACAAGATTTGAGCCGATTTGGGTGGCAAGTCTTATTCTTTGAGCCTCACCACCGGATAAAGTTTCTGTAGAACGAGACAATGTTAAATAACTCAAACCTACTTTTTCCAAAAAATTTAATCTAGCTTTTATTTCTTTAAGAATCTGCCAAGCAATTTCTTCTTCTTTTTTAGAAAGAATTAATGTTTTAAAAAAAACAAGGCATTGTTTT
>SMTZ1_10003623_pt1 | contig 17567 bp, 6 predicted proteins | sample DeeMarSWOR136_30_FD_25667 | JGI IMG/M metagenome (IMG submission 25667)
TATCAAGACGACTATTATAAAATGGTCCTCTTTGGATTTGGGTTTGGTGGGATAGATAGTAGCGGAGGGTTGATTTTTGGAAAATACGTCTCCAAGACACATTTTATCATGCAGAGAGTCATAGAGTGGCTGAGAGGTCCCTTGCCAACCATCAATGTGCTATCTCCTAACGGGGGTGAGGCCCTGTTTGTTGGTCAGACTTATGATATCCAGTGGGATTACCTCTCCTTCGAAGATAGCGTAAAGATTGAATATTCAGCCAATGGCGGAGATGAGTGGTCAACCATAGCAGAAACCACCAGTTGTGATGGTGGTTATTCCTGGCTTGTGCCTGATACTCCCTCAGAGAACTGTCTGATCAGAATATCCGACGTGGGCAACGGGGTTCCCTGTGATACCAGTGATGCCTACTTCTCCATAATTGACTACATCTTCGGCGATGCCAATGGTGATGGTGTGGTGAATTCAGCAGATGTGGTCTATCTGATAAACTATCTTTTCAAGGGAGGACCCGCTCCTGAGCCAATGGCGGCTGGAGACTCAAATGATGATTGTGTAATTAACTCCGCAGATGTGGTCTATTTGATAAATTATCTGTTCAAAGGAGGACCTGCGCCGGAGCAAGGCTGTGCGGAATAAGAACAAATAATCAAAGCCCATCAGTTATATCAGCAGCAAGCCCCGCCAAAAAGCGGGGCTTCTTTTTTCACTCAACGAACAGCGTTACATGAAAGGAGTTGCATATAATGCGAAATCGATGTCCTTAGGAGGGAAGCAAATTTTTGTCAAGCCCGTTGGTGGGCAAAAATTATACAATCATTTTGCTGATGCTCTGATTTGATAATTCATTGTATGCGAATACCTTAGAATTTCCTCAACTCTCCAGTCTTCCCCAAAACTCCCCAAATAGCCCCTCTTCTCTGGTTCTCCTTTCAATGGCATCTGCCTTGCTCTCAAGCATATACGAAAAGTTGCTTGGTCTTACGGAATCAGAATTTAGAGAGCAAAACGGTGAGAAAAAAATTAACAATCCCTTTTGTGTCTTTATTGGCGCTCTTCCTTTTTGAATCCTCCTTCTCATTTGGTGGAAACATCAGCCCGGACTTAGAACTGAAATTAAGCATATCAAGCGTAGACGAGTTTCAATCATGCCTTCTGGTGATGAAAAGCCAGGTCAACACAGCACAACTAAGCTGTAAACTCACTCTTCGATCTGCCACTCGTAAGGAAAGACATGAGGAGATTTTGAATATACTTAAAAGCGGAGCATCTTCTTCACAAGCTGAGATCACAAATTATCTTCGCGAGAAGGTTAAACAGGAAAGTGTGAGAGAGTTTAAAACTTTCTGGATTACAAATTCCATTTTCCTCGTTGCGACTAAAGCTGAAATACAAAAACTCGCCTCTCGGGGTGATGTAGAAACGATATATGAGGATTATCCCATCAGCTTAGTTGATCCGGTGTCTGTTGAAAAATCCTCCAATAATCAAGCGGAAAAAGAGCGATGCTTCTCCGCCATTGGGGTAAGGGAGGTTTGGAACATGGGATATAACGGAGAGGGAAGATTGGTCTGCAACTTTGACACCGGAGTGGATGGGGATCACCCAGCTTTGTTCTCCAATTGGCGGGGAAATAATGAAGGGCAGGTTTCCGCTTCTTGGTTTGATCCTTATGGGTCTGATTTCCCCAAGGACAAGAAAGGACATGGAACTCATACTATGGGGATCATGGCGGGAATCTCCGAGGAGGATACGATTGGTGTGGCCTTTGGGGCGCAGTGGATCTCTGCTGCGGTGATTGATCAGGGAGTTGGTATTTCACAAACCATAAGCGATATACTTACCGCCTTCGAGTGGGCAATCGACCCGGATGGAAATCCGGAAACCATTGATGACGTTCCAGACGTTATCAGCAATTCGTGGGGAATTCCTCCCGGATACAAACCGCCCTGCGATCAGACCTTCTGGACAGCCATAGACAATGTGGAAAATGCTGGAGTTGTGGTTATCTTTGCCGCAGGAAACGAAGGTCCTGATCCTGCCAGTTTGAGAACACCGGCTGATCGGATTACCTCGCCTTTGAACTGTTTTTCCGTGGGGGCCATCGATGCCAATAGTGCAGGTTTCCCTGTTGCTTCCTTTAGCTCCCGGGGTCCATCTGGATGTGATAACCAAACTAAAAAGCCGGAGATCTGTGCTCCCGGGGTTAAGGTTTTATCCTGTTATCCTGATAATAAATATCGTCTGATGAGCGGGACCTCCATGGCTGCCCCATTTGTGGCGGGAGCGGTAGCGATCTTGAGACAATATAATCCTGATGCCACTGTTGATGAAATCAAATGGGCACTTTTGGAATCGGCATCAGATTTAGGTCCGCCTGGCGAAGACAACAGTTATGGCATGGGTCTGATAAACGTAAAGAGAGCTTTAGAACTTTTGCCCAAGCCCAATTCTCCTAATCTCTATTTGATGGATTTCCTTATCGAAGGTGGTAATCTTCTCCAACCCGGAGATCATGCAAGCATAATCGTTAACTTAAAGAATACCGGAAGAGATGTGCAAAACGTTTTCACCATTCTTTCGAGCCCTGACTCTTTAACTCAAATCACTTTAGACAGTGTCTGGTTTGGAGAGATAAGCAAAGGTGAAGAAGTCTCCAATGTAGGCTGTCCATTTGAGGTGGATTTCGACGAAAATATGCCTCAGGGAAGAAAGGTTAATTTTGTGTTAAATGTAGTTGGGGATGATCCAGAATATTCTTGTGAGCTTGAATTCTCCATAACGGTGGGATCCCTTCCTCCTTACTCTTTGGGAAATCACGACATAGGAAATTTCGTGTTCACCATCTCCAATTTCGGGCAATATGGTTTGGGAGATCACTCCTTTAATCCTTTAGGGGGGAAAGGACTTATTTACCCTAAGGATGGAAAAGACCTTTTATATGAGGCTTCCTTTCTCATTGGCAAGAGTCCAAATCAGGTTTCTGATGGAGCCAGAAGCGATGATGGCAAAACGCCTGAACAGGATTTTGAAGCATTTACTGGAGGGGAGTTAATTGTGAACACTCCAGGAACGATCTCTGATCAAGATGGATTTTGCATATTCTCAGACCAAAAGTCAGAAGATCCTTTGGGATTGAAGATCATCCAGAACAGCTTTTCTTACGCAGACCCGGAAAACAATGATTATCTCATTTTGGAGTATGTTATTAATAATGTTACTCAGGAGGCTGCGGAGGATTTTTATGCGGGGCTATTTTTCGATTGGGATATTCCCTTGAGTTCACCTGATGATGACAGGATCGGATTTGATTCTGTGTTATCTTTGTATTACCAGTATGATTCTGATGCTGACCTATACCTGAGTGTTGTTCCCCTTGGAGTGAACTCTCGAGGCGAACTCGCAAATTATTCCTTTGATTTTATGAGGCCGATAGACAATGCGTTATGGTTATATGATGGATTCACAGAGGAAGAGAAATATCTTTTCTTAAGTGGAGAGATAGCCCCAAATTCGGATTGGGAGGCGAAAGACTGGTCGCAGCTGACCTCCTTTGGTCCTTTCAGTTTGGCTCCTCAGGAGAGCATAGTGGTTGCTTTTGCCATTGTGGGTGGAGAGGGCTTAGCTCAATTGAAAGCTAACGTGACTTCAGCAAAGGAAAAATACCAGAGCATTGCTACAAACATAGAAGACCAAAATGGTAAGAAACAGCTTCCTGAAGATTTTTGCCTGGGCCAAAATTATCCTAATCCTTTCAATCCCACCACCGCGATCCCCTTTGAGTTTAGAGTTGAGAGCAAAGAGTTGAGAGTTCCCCACCCCACGACAGAGAATGGTAAATATTTTAGTCCACGGAAACAGGAGGTCTCAACTATCCATACTTCTCTGAAAATCTATAATATCAGGGGGCAAGTGGTAAAGACGCTTTTTGAAGGCGAGCTGCCTGCAGGGAGGTATGAGCTTATGTGGGATGGAAAAGATGAAAGTGGAGCTGAGGTTGCCTCCGGCATTTATTTATATAGGCTGAAAACCAGACAAGGGACAATCACTCGAAAGATGATCCTCTTGAAATAGAGTTCTACCCACCTCAAAACACAGTTCTAAACATTCCTTATTTGGATCTATCGAAAATCCATATTCTTTCCGAAAAGACTTGCCACTGGATTTGATCGCTCGTATATAATAGATGGTTTATCGGATGCTACCCATGATCTGGGTATAGAGTTATCATAAGAAAAGATGGAGTGAAATATGAAATACAATATAGCCAAAACGCTTCTTTTAATTTTCTTTTTGTCTTTGAGCTTAATCTCTGATTTGTACTCAGTATCCCTGACGCCTGAGGTGCTAGAAAAATTAAGAAAGGAAGGGAGGTTGGAGGAATGGGTAAAGCGATGGAGGTCAGCCGCAGAGCGGGGGATGTATGAGATCACTCCCGATACACCCATTCGGTCTGCCAAAAAGAATTTCGGTGATGTCGATACTTTGAGACCTTTGGTTCTCTGTGTCGATTTCAGCAACAATCCGAGTACTTATACTACCGGCGCATTCGACACGCTTCTTTTCAGCAGAGATTTTACCATTCCTACCGGCAGCTTCAGGGACTATTATTTGGAGGTCTCTTATGGGCAGCACGATGCTAACGGCGGAGTGTATGGGTGGGTTAGGGCACCTGAGGGTTATGACTATTACACTTGGGGACTGAACGGGATATACGGCCCTTACCCCCACAATGCTCAGAGATTAGTCGAAGATGCATTGCTTGCCGCTGATGATTCTGTGGAGTACTCCGACTATGATTACGATGGCGATGGATGGATCGACGGTTTGATGGTGGTTCATGCTGGTCCCGGGGCTGAGCAGACCGGTGACGATTGGGACATATGGTCCCACCGCTGGTCGTTGGACACCATGATGACTTTGGATGGGATAAAGATATATAGCTACACCATGCAGCCGGAGAAGGATATAGACCTGGGTTTGATCACTATTGGGGTTTTCTGCCACGAGTGGGGACACTTTTTGGGGATCAACTGGGAGGAATATGATAGGGACTATTCTTCAGAAGGATTGGGTAAATGGACCGTAATGGCAATCGGCTGTTATAATAACGATGGAAGAACTCCTGCACACCACAGCGCCTATTGTAAGTATTATTTGGGATGGGGAGACGTCATCCAGGTGCAGTCAAATCAAACAAATGTGGAGATTCTCCAGGCTGAGACCTCTCCTTTATCTTATCGGCTCTGGACTGATGGCGGGAGCGGTTCACAATATTTCTTAGTGGAGAATAGGCAGAAAACCGGTTTTGATTCCTCTTTGCCAGGTAGAGGCTTATTAATTTACCATGTGGATTCGATCAAAACAGGAAACGACCAGGAATGGTGCCCTGATTCCCTGCCTTCTCGACACTACAAGGTAGCTTTAGAGCAGGCAGATGGATTGTTCCAGTTGGAAGGATGTGATGGTCCCCCAAATGAGGGAGATGCAAGGGATCCTTTTCCAGGATCTTCCGACAAGAGAGCCTTTGACGATACTACTTGGCCCAGCAGTCACGATTATTATGATAACTCCACTCAGGTGGCGGTATGGGATATCTCGGATTCCGATTCTGCCATGTCCGCTAATTTAGACGTCACCTGGTCCCGGCCTTGCCTTTTTTTAGACGACTTTGCCTTGGATGATTCGCTTGGAGGGGATGGAGATGGAAGACCCGAAGCTGGGGAGACGGTCAGGCTTTACTGCACCATCTCCAATATCTGGCTTCCTTTAAATGGTGCTACTGTAACCGCTTCTGCGGACACCTCTGGAATAATTTTCACCCATCCTACCTCCAGCTTGGGCGACATTGGGACCGGCGGATCTGCGGATAACAATTCTGATCCCATAGTGTTTGACGTGGATTCGCTGTTTCCGGGAAGACCGACTGTCTTCACCTTGCGTGTGGAAGGAAATAGTGGTTCTTATAGCTATGATTTCGACGTTGAGGCTCGGGTAGGAAGTGCAGAGATTCTTATTGCAGATGATGCGGGCGACTATCAGAGCTACTATACCGCCGCTTTAGACTCTCTGAAGCAGATTTATGACATCTGGGAGGCCTACAGTAAGGCAGATCTGGATTTCTCGTTCAGCATATACAACTACCTGATCTGGTATACCGGAGATCACCGAACCGACCTTTTCACCCAAGCTCAGGTGGAGAGCTTAAAAAACTTTTTGGATAATGGGGGCAATTTGTTTTTGACCAGTCAGGATGCGGCAGAAGTCCTTTCCGGTTCAGCTAATCCTGTGTTTCAGGAATTCTTAACAGATTATCTTCACTGTAGCCTTGCGGATGATGGTTGTACCAAATATCTGGTTCTTGGAGAATCTAACGATCCAGTAGGAGACGAGTTGCATATCCATCTCCGGGGTTCTGCAAGCCCCGATAATCAGACCTCCAAAGACGTCCTTATTCCGGATGGCTCAGCAATCCCGATTTTTAAATACGCCAAGCACTCGCCGCCGTGGGAACCCGTTGACTCTGTGGCTGGGATCAGGTATCAAGGAGAGAATTACAGGTTGGTCTTCTTTGGATTTGGTTTTGAAGGAATGGACACCAGTGGGGGTCTGCTTTTTGGACAATATCTTTCCAAGCCACATTTTGTCATGCAGAGGGTTTTGGATTGGCTACAAGGACATACGGATGTCCCTGATTTTGAAGAAGAGTATGCCAGCATTCCTAAATCCATAGAACTTTTCCAGAATTATCCCAATCCCTTCAACCCTAATACCAGCATACAGTTCACTGTTAACAGGGGTCAGTCCCCTGTCCGTATCACCTTAAAGATTTATAATATTCGTGGACAGTTGCTGAGAACTTTGGTGAATGAGGATAAAGCGGGTGGCAATTATACCATCCTCTGGGATGGCCGAGACGAGGATGGCAAAGCGGTTTCAAGCGGGATATACTTTTATAAACTTACTGCAGGATCGTCTTCCGAAGTTAGAAAGATGGTGTTGCTTAGATAAATCCTTAGTCACTAGGCCTCCTTCAGTGAAAAGTTAACTGCTTTTTTTGTGCGTGGAGTCTAACTGCTCGATTAGTATATAAGGATATTAGCAGATGCGGAAAAAGGATTAATCGTCAGGTGAGGAGACAGCTTATGGATATGAAGATGAAAGAAGAATTCATTGCCCTTTGGAAAAAGTATTTCAACGGAGCAGAGCTCCCCATCGCTTTTTACTATACCCATAAGGTGGGATGCGCAAAGGTAATGGAGCCTTCATCGGGGCACAGATGTGTCATTTGCGATTTATCAGGGGTGCGAAAAGGAGAATCTCTTTGTTTTGATGCTGATTCAGTGGGCTGCGGTGGTGGAAAAAGGTATCTGGGGTTTACGCAAGAAATAATGCCTGACTTCGAGTATTTTCTCTCCTGTGGGATTCCTGGAAAGCTTGAGGGTGAGCGTTACAAAAAATCGCCGGAACTGGTTAGAGAGGTGATGAGGAAATTACCAGAGTTCAGAGCGCCGGGGAAGTTTATAGTTTTCAAGAGGTGGGATAAGCTTGAGGAGCCAGATAATCCTGAGGTGATTGTCTTCTTCGCTCAGCCTGACGTTCTCTCCGGTATTTTCACTCTGGCAAACTTTGACGAGGTCGATCCAGACGGAGTATTTACTCCCTTTGCCGCCGGCTGCGGTTCGATCGTTCAGTATCCCTACTTGGAAAAAGAGTCCGACCGTCCCAGATGCGTTCTGGGCATGTTTGATGTCTCAGCGCGTCCGTGTGTGTCTGAGAATGTCCTCACCTTTTCCGTTCCGATGAATAAGTTTGCTCGGATGATTGGAAATATGGAAGAAAGTTTTCTTATCACACCTTCCTGGGGTAAAGTGAACAAGAGAATAGGTAAAGCGTTAAAGGAGAAGTAGTCCTCTCAGATAATCGACATTAGGTTTGGGCTGATGAGAATGCTGACTTCACTGGGCTTCGTAACAGTCTATAGGGTATCATAAGAAGCATTATACAAACCGCCCCAAAAGGCGGTTTTTTTATATCTAAAATCTTGATATTGTATCTTATTTTGAATATTTTAAGTATAATATAGAAAACAAGCATTAAGCCGAAAGGAGTATAAAGGAGGTCATTTTTCGTATAAAAGAAAGGATGATTTCAATTAAGCGATTTCTGATAGAAGTTGTATGATATGTAGAAAAATGAACAGAAGTTTTTTCTTTTTTCTCATAATAACTATTGGTCTTTTCTTTCTGTCTTCCCCAGTTCCATCTGCTGAGCGGCCTGAAAAAGAGCCGAGCCGTAGTGAATGTGGTGAATCTACTCGTGGTGAGCGAAGTGAATTCACTGGTAGTGATCGCAGCGAATCCACTGGTGGTGATCGCAGCGAATCCACTGGTGGTGAGCGCAGCGAATCCACTGGTGGTGATCGCAGCGAATCCACTGGTGGTGAGCGCAGCGAATCCACTGGTGGTGATCGCAGCGAATCCATTGAGCTTTTGAATGCCGATTTCTCCGAGTTGAGAATGGAGAAGGATAATGTTATGCTCAATCTGATCGGCAACGTTAAATTCAAGCATGGCGAGGTTAATCTGGAAAGCGAAAGGGCGGTCTGGTATCGCACTGCAGGACAGGTAGTCTTCATAGACCATGTCAAGATCGAAGACCCGGATCAAATTCTCTTGGCAGATAGAGTGACCTACTCTAAAAATACAAGGAAGGTGGTAGCAGACGGAAATGTGCGGCTTTTAAGCAAAAAAGAGGATGCGATGATAAGCGGGGGACATGGAGAATACGATCGCACCACCAAGTTTGTCTTGTTCTCCCAATCCCCTGCTTTAATTTTGAAACCTGATAGAGGAGATACCACGGTTACCGTAGCCAGCAAGATTATGGAATACTATGTGGATGAAAAACGAGGAGTAGCTAAGGAGGATGTACAAATCACCAAAGGCACGATGAAAGCCAAATGTGATTCGGCGAGTTTGTTAAGCACAGAAAACAAGATAATCTTGGAAGGAAGACCGGAAGCTGAAAAAGAGAGAGATCGTCTGTCTGGTGATGGGATGGAGATTTATCTTCAGGATGAAAAGGTGGAAAGGATCGAAGTATTTGGTGATGCTAAAGCTTCTCACCTTGAACTGATGGATTCACTGAGTCAGCTCACCTCATATGATTCTCTCACCGATGCTGGAGGAAAAGAAAGTTTTCTTTCCAGTAAGAAGATGGTCTTTTGGCTGGAGGACGAAAGACTGAAGAAAGTGGAAGCTTCAGGTAACGCCACCAGCATATACTATCCAACCCAGAGAGGCCCTTCCGGTTCCAGGGAAAGTATATCAGGAGACAAAAACGAGGCTTCGGGGGATACCATTGATTTGTTCTTGTCCGATGATCGGATAAGAAGGGTCTTGATCAAAGGCGGAGCTTTAGGAACTTATTCTTTCCCTAAAGAAGAGACCCAAGATAGTTTGTCTTCAGATGGAAGTGTGGAAGACTCTATAAAATATTCCGCTGAGAGAATAGACTATTCGATTGAAAAGAGTCTGATCACTCTGGACGGAAAAAGCAGTCTCGAATATGGTCAGATTCTTTTGACTGCTGGTAAGATTCACTATCACACTGAAAAAGAGATTTTGGTGGCGGAGGGCGTTGAAAAAAGTACTTTAGAATCTGAAAGCTCCCAGCAACAGCGATTAATCGATTATCCGGTGCTCAAAGATGGCAAGGATGAGATAAAAGGGAAGAGGATGAGTTATGATTTGAACTCCAAAAGGGGAAAGGTTGAGGCGGGGGTAACCCAGGTTGAAGGAGGAACCTACCATGGCGAGAAGCTAAGAAAGATAACCGATGAGGTACTCCTGGCAGATAAGGGAAGTTATACCACCTGTGATAAAGGGGAACCTCATTTTCATTTCTACTCAAGGAATATGAAAATCATTGCTAAAGATAAGGTCATCGCTAAACCTGTGGTGCTATATATCGCAGACATTCCGGTAGCGGCAATTCCATTTTATGTGTTTCCAATAAAACCGGGTCGACATTCGGGATTCTTGACCTTCGATATTGGGAATTTGGAAGCGGGAGAAAGATTTGTTCGCAATTTAGGTTATTACTGGGCCGCCTCAGATTATTGGGATCTGAAGGCTGCCTTCGACTACTATGAAGGTTCTGGGTGGCTGGTCAAATCCCGGGTCAGGTATGCGGTTCGCTATCTTTTGAGTGGAAGCATTTCAGGATCATATCACAGGGAATCAGGTTGGAATCCATACGCGTATACAAAATGGAAACGCAACAGATGGGATTTGGTAGCAGACCACAGGCAGACCATAACTCCTTCAGTTAATCTTTCCGCTTATGGAAGTTTTTTGAGCGACAAGGACTTTTGGCGGGATCTGAACCTGGATCCTTACGAAAGAAGGAATAGGTCCTTGCGTTCGCAGATGAATTTGAACAAAAGATGGGCAAATACCAGTCTGACCTTAGCTTTAGATCAGACCGTTAATCTGGATACAGATGATCGTTCCGTCCTTTTGCCAACATTTAGGTTATCGAGATCGACCTTGCCACTCTTTCCTTACAAGGAGAAGGAAAAAGGCGAAAGCTCCAAAAGGTGGTATCATTCGATCTACTATTCTCTCTCTTCCAATTTCGTTAACTATTACTATAAGAAGGAAAGAACAGACTACTTTGATCGGAAAAAGTATATGGTTTCGGACAATTTTCTTAATCTCAGTGTTCCCCAAAAACTTTTCGGCTGGTTGGTGTTGAATCCTCAGTTCAACTATCAGGAAACCTGGTATTACATTTTAAGAACAAATATGAGTGATGATTTTCCCATTTCGGGCAATAGCTCTGCCCGACGGGGAACCTATTCAACCCGCCTTTCTGCCAGCACCACACTTTATGGAACCATTCATCCCAACATCGGGAAACTGGTGGGATTAAGGCATGTGATGACTCCTAATTTAAGTTTTTCATGGCGCCCCAGGTTTGATCGCAAGGAAGAATACAGAAGTTATACCGGTAGAGGCGGCGGGGGTGCAAGGCAAAAGGCTATGAGTTTCAGCTTAAGCAATTTGGTCCAGTTAAAGACCAAATCCCTATCTGACGGCAAAGAGGTGGAGAAGAAACTTGATCTTTTCACCTTGAACTTCAGCTCCGGTTATAATTTTTTGGCCAAAGAACACAAATTGGCAAATCTTTCCACCGCGTTGCGATCCTCTGCTATCAGGAATGTCGATTTCTCCTTTTCTGCCACTCATGATTTTTATGACCCAAAAACAGGCGAATTAAAACTGTTGTCTCCCCGCTGGACTTACTTCAGCTTTGATACTCGGTTAGGCCTTCATGGGAGCTGGCAGGAGACAAGGTCCAAGATAGGCAAGGAGTCTGAAGGATTTATCCCTTCTGAAGAAGATTTGCAAGCTCTCTCAGAAAGATTGACCCAGACCTGGAGTGTAAATATTTCACATCGCTTCAGCAAAACCCGGGGAGGCAGGGAAAATCATTGGGCCACCCTATCCCTTCGGCTTACTTTAACCAGACACTGGCTTTTGGATTATCTTAATCGCTACGATTTTGCAGAGAAGAAAATCACCGAACAGACCTTCGAGCTTTATCGGGATATGCATTGTTGGGAGGGAAGATTCACCTGGATTGTTAGCGGATACCGGGAGGGATATTATTTTCGCATAAACATCAAGGCACTTCCGGAGATAAAAATTGAAAAAAGCCGAAAAGGCATCAGGGAGATTTTCTTCTAAACTTTCAAACCCTTGAACTTTAATGCAGGAGATACTAACATGTCCTTCTTAAGAAGAGATCCCATCACCGGAAGATGGGTCATAAATACGGATAGAACCAGGGACAAATATCCCAGCTTAATTGAGATGGAAGAATTAACCAAAAAAGAGATTTGTCCTTTTTGTGAAGGGAATGAGACCTATACGCCTTCTGAGGTCTTTGCATTGAGAAATGAAGGATCTGAAAAAGATAAACCTGGTTGGCAGGTGAGAGTGGTGCCTAATATTTCCCCGGCTTTGAGAGTCGAATTAGAGCTGGAGCGAAGGGCAGAGCTGATGTATGACCTGATGAATGCAGTGGGCGCACATGAGATAATTATAGAGACTCCTGAGCATGTCCCCAATTTAGCTGATTTAGAAATATCGCAAATACAGAAAGTTCTGGAGGCATATAAACAAAGGATTTTGGATTTAAAGAAGGATAAAAGGTTCAGGTCGGTGGCAATCTTCAAAAACCACGGAGAAAGGGTGGGCTCTTTGCGTATCAAACATACTCATTCTCAACTCATCGCCCTTTCCATCACCCCCAAGAGCTTGAAGGAAGAATTGAAAGGGGCTAAGGAATACTTCGATTATAAGGAAAGATGCGTCTATTGCGACATAATCAGGCAGGAGCTTTCCACCAAAAAAAGGATCGTCGCCACCAATCCCCATTTTATTGCCCTCTGTCCCTTTGCCTCTCGCTTCACGCATGAGGTCTGGATCTTACCCAAAAAACACTCGGTCGATTTTGAGCAGATAGATGAGGAGCTGGCTGGAAGTTTAGCAGGTTTGCTCAAGGAGGTATTGCTCAGATTGAAAATCTTATTGGATGATCCTCCATACAATTACATCCTTCACACCGGACCCAACCGCACCCACCGCAGGGGAGGAGCCTGGAAGACCTTAGATGAGGATTATCACTGGCATATCGAGATAATGCCCTGCTACACCCGTATAGATGGCTTTGAATGGGGAACCGGCTTTTATATAGACTCAACCACCCCAGAGAAGGCTGCAGAAAACTTAAGAAAGGTAAAGATATGACGCAGCTTACAGGTTTTTTTGTCAGAATGGGGGAAAAGAATCTTTCAAAAAGTCAATTGCGACGGTCACATTCATGCGCTTGTTAGATTGTTCGATAAATCGAACGGCTACAGATTATCTTCCAATTGTTCTCTCCATGCTTATTATGAACATTGTCCCTTATATCCAACCCAAGACAAAAAAAAATCATCTGATAAATTTTCTGGTCAAGGTCACCACGAATAATACCAAAAGAATCCAGCCCAAAGCTCCCTCGATCATAGCAAGGGTTCTGAATTTGAAAAGCCGAATTCTTTTTGTATTGATGAGAAATTCATCCGTGGGCTGCCAGGCCGGAACAACTCCAATAATGAAAGTTTGGACGCTAAAATAAAGAGCATCAGAAACTCTCCGTCTGAAACGTTTGCGAACTATTCGATATCCTCTCCGTCTTCTTCGATGCCCAAATTCTTTTTGGATTTCTCTGATTGCGTTGGATTTAGTGTAGAAAACTGAAAAGAGGATAATTACTAAGGCACAAACAATAAGAGTTCTTGATGGCTTCACCCCATATCCGCAAGTTTGCTGAATGAACCAGTATTCGAGATATCTTTGAACTTTAGGCTTTTCTATCCTTTCATGGTCTTTTAAAAACAGATAAATCTCGTCGGCATCATCGAGTTGTCTTTGTTGTTCGAGGCATTGGAGCAGTTTAGAAAAAAGAGGGGGATAAAAAATAAGATGTCCGTCAAGTTGTTTCCATGTAATCCTTATCGTCTCAAATTCCGATAAAGTAAAATCTACCTTTTGCTTAAACCTAGTTTCGCGAAAATTCCACTCTTTCCGGAAAAGATTCTGGGCAAAAAGTACCAAGCTGTCGAATATACTTTCTTCAAAGCTGGCAATGCCACCGAATGTATTTTGCGAAATCGCGGCCATGTCGGAAAAACTGTCCCGCGCAATGATGACCCAGTCATTAAAGATATTTCCGTTGCACAAAAACACGCTTCTAAAAGAATTATCCACAAGTCTTACTTGTTTCAAGAAATGGGACCAAGCGATTAAGACTTCCTGCAAGAAAACGGAATTCCTGATATTTACTTCACCCTTGATAGTATCTATTTTTTCCATTGTACCACCCATAATGAGAGGGTTATATATTAAACAACTATCAATATTTACGCACTCTCCTCTTATGAGGGCTCGGGCTATGCTGTCAGCTGGAATCTTAGAACCAGGCAGCCAGGTTTTGGCGTTTGGGTCTTGTTTCGAGGGGATAAGGAAAATGAGGATGAAGAGAACACAAAACAGAATTTTTTTGGACATTTTAAATTCCCTCCTCTTTTGGGGTTTTCCCTCACAGCTGATTATTGGGATTAAGCTGATCGAAATGCTAAACATTCATACGAACATTCTCCCAATAATCCGTTCTAACAATCCGCTTAATCTGCTTCATCAGCTGTGAATTGAACCCGATTCTGCCTATGTTTTATCCTGTTCCAGTGGTCTGCCTGAAGGCAGACACTCCAATGTTTTATCTTTCTTTTTTTCATTCTGCTGACCGTGGTATCATCTTCTGTCTTATGCCCTTATGGACGTCTGCCAGGTCCGGTCATTATGCCCAAAAAGCAACCATGTTCAACTTTTTACCAATTCAATCGTATAATTAGTTGAGAGGCGTTTTAAAAGTCAAAGAAAATCTTGGGGTTAGAATTTGAAGATGGATTGAAAATTTTCAAACAAACATGACTGAAATAGAGTAAAATAACTTTTGGTAAAGAGGAAAAAATTTTAAAAAAGGACTTGACAAAAAAGGGTTAAGATATTATAATAGGTTTGCCGATAATAGATTTGGGGAGTTTTGAGTAGCAATCATCGGCAAGTGAGTTTGTTTTGAGTTTAAAAATTTTTAAAAAATTTACTTGACAAGTACCTAAAACCAGAGTAAATTGTAAATCTGCCGAATGAGGGTATTTGTCGGCAGATTTTTTTGTGTTTCTTTCCTTCTTGGTTAAAAAGAAGGAATGGTTCTCTGAAAACTAAATAGCGTGCGTAAGCGAAGAGGAAGGATCAATTCCAAGAGGATAAAAATCCTTGCGACCAAATCGAACAACGAAGATAAATATTTTTTTTCGGAGAGTTTGATCCTGGCTCAGAACGAACGCTGGCGGCGTGCTTCATACATGCAAGTCGTACGAGAAAGTTCTGCTTCGGCGGAATTAGTAAAGTGGCGAACGGGTGCGTAACACGTGGGTAACCTGCCTCAAAGTTGGGGATAAGCCTCCGAAAGGGGGTCTAATACCGGATAAAATCTTTTTCCGACATCGGAAAAGAATCAAAGGTTGCCTCTATTTATAAGCTACCGCTTTGAGATGGGCCCGCGGCTCATTAGCTTGTTGGTGGGATAAAAGCTCACCAAGGCTGCGATGGGTAGCCGGCCTGAGAGGGTGTTCGGCCACACTGGGACTGAGATACGGCCCAGACTCCTACGGGAGGCAGCAGTAGGGAATATTGCGCAATGGGCAAATGCCTGACGCAGCAACGCCGCGTGGGTGATGAAGTTCTTCGGAATGTAAAACCCTGTCAGAGGGGAAGAAACTCCCAAAGACAAATAATCTTTGGGACTGACGGTACCCTCAGAGGAAGCTCCGGCCAACTCCGTGCCAGCAGCCGCGGTAATACGGGGGGAGCAAGCGTTGTTCGGAATCACTGGGCGTAAGCGGGCAGATAAGTCAGGCGTGAAAATCCAAAGCTTAACTTTGGACCTGCGTTTGAAACTATCTGCCTTGAGTACGGGAGAGGAAAGTGGAATTCCTGGTGTAGCGGTGAAATGCGTAGATATCAGGAGGAACACCGGTGGCGAAGGCGGCTTTCTAGCCCGATACTGACGCTGAGACACGAAGGCTAGGGGAGCAAACAGGATTAGATACCCTGGTAGTCCTAGCGGTAAACGTTGGGCACTAGGTGTTGTCCCTTGACCGGGGCAGTGCCGCAGCTAACGCATTAAGTGCCCCGCCTGGGGAGTACGACCGCAAGGTTGAAACTCAAAGGAATTGACGGGGGCCCGCACAAGCGGTGGACCCGCACAAGCGGTGGAGTATGTGGTTTAATTCGACGCAACGCGAAGAACCTTACCTGGGTTTGACATGCACTGGAAAACTCAAGAGATTGAGTCCCCCAGCGATGGGTCAGTGCACAGGTGCTGCATGGCTGTCGTCAGCTCGTGCCGTGAGGTGTTGGGTTAAGTCCCGCAACGAGCGCAACCCCTGTCCTTAGTTGCCACCTTTCCTTTAAGGGAGGAGCACTCTAAGGAAACTGCCAGTTATAAGCTGGAGGAAGGTGGGGATGACGTCAAGTCCTCATGGCCCTTATGTCCAGGGCTACACACGTACTACAATGGCCGGTACAGAAGGATGCAATACCGCGAGGCAGAGCAAATCCCCAAAGCCGGCCTCAGTTCAGATTGAAGTCTGCAACTCGACTTCATGAAGGCGGAATCGCTAGTAATCGCGGATCAGCAGGTCGCGGTGAATACGTTCCCGGGCCTTGTACACACCGCCCGTCAAGCCATGGAAGCCGGGGGTACCCGAAGTCGTTTTTCTAACCTCTCGGGGAGGAAGACGCCTAAGGTAAAACCGGTGACTGGGGCTAAGTCGTAACAAGGTAGCCGTAGCGGAAGCTGCGGCTGGATCACCTCCTTTCTAAGGAGTCGCCATAAAGGTGTGTAAGTCATCTTCTTGGTTGGCTTTCTTTTTCGACTTATGCACGCTATTTAAAGAAAAAGGCTTTAGCCCAACTCTATAGGTTCACAGTTGGTGGTTCATGGTTGGAGTGAAGTTCTTATCCGTATGCATTCATGCGAATCTGTGAGCCATTGACCGTGAATCATGAACTGACCCTGCGGGCCTATAGCTCAGTTGGTTTAGAGCGTCCGCCTGATAAGCGGGAGGTCGGTGGTTCGATCCCACTTAGGCCCACCAGAAAGGCGTAAGAAGCTAAAACAAAAAGTTCATAGTTGATGATCAGCAATTCCTGGAAGTCACAACGTAGACTATGAACTGTTTGTTATTAAGTCATTCTGATAAACGAGACTTTCGGGGATATAGCTCAATTGGGAGAGCGCCGGCTTTGCAAGCCGGAGGTTACCGGTTCGATCCCGGTTATCTCCACCAGACGATTAGATTAAAACTGTTGGCAGATATTGAGATTTAGTTTTGCCTCTCAGGCAAAGCTAAATTTGGTCTTTGATAACTTCATAGAGAGCTAAAAAGCGGGCATCTTCAAAAAGGTTTGCCTTAAAACTCGAGACCAAAAGGATTTTGATCAAGTTACTAAGGGCACATGGTGGATGCCTTGGCACAAGAAGGCGATGAAGGACGCGGTAAGCTGCGATAAACCTCGGGTAGCTGCAAACAAGCTTAGACCCGGGGGTCTCCGAATGGGGAAACCCGTCCCGGGTAATGTCGGGACATCCCCCGGTGAATCCATAGCCGGGAGGAGGCAAACGAGGGGAATTGAAACATCTTAGTACCCTCAGGAAAAGAAAGTGATAACGATTCCCTCAGTAGCGGCGAGCGAAAGGGGAAGAGCCTAAACCGGTTTGCACGTTAAAGCCTGCACGCGTTGTGCTGCCGGGGTCGTGGGAATTCAGCTTGATTTGGGTGCAGTCCGAGTCGAAGAGTTACAAATCTGTGTCTTAGCCGAACAGTATGGAAAGACTGACCACAGATGGTGACAGTCCAGTAGGCGAAAAGATTCAGACTCTTT
>SMTZ1_10008634_pt1 | contig 17560 bp, 11 predicted proteins | sample DeeMarSWOR136_30_FD_25667 | JGI IMG/M metagenome (IMG submission 25667)
TAAGGTTAAATCGACAATTTTTTCAGGCTGGCGTTTCGCACGTGCCACAATTTGGCAGCGCTGTTATGACTTTTATCCTCCTTATAATCCGGGATTTACCATTTACACCTCACAGAAACACTCCTGCTTGCCACAAGTCCAATAATACCAAAATTCCATTGAGATTGCAAGCAATTCTCTTTCCCGGTAATCAGCAGGGAACTTCGTGTATTCTATCGAATTCCGTCGAACCGCGCCTAACCCGGCGGCTAGCCAGCGTCAAAAAGCGGTAGTATCTTGTCGTCTGAGTTGAGCCGCTTGTTAGGCGTATTAATCAATCCTGATATTCGGGAAGTTTTTCCAGCATCTTAGGTAAGAATTCATTAAAGTTTAGTCCGCTCTGCTCGAAATCAACCAGCAGCTTGTAGAACGGTTCCGTCAGCAGCAATCCCTCTTGCGTCCGTCTCTTGACAATGGCCTCCCTGCGTCTAACCATTTCCGGATTGTCTGTCATCAGAATCGCAATTCTGTGGTCAAGCGCCCTGACAAGACATTCAGAAGCATACCCCGCTGGACTACCGTAAGTCTTCGCTATGGGCGTGTCTCTGCCGGCCTCAAAATAGATATCGAGTTTCGATTGATATGACTTGTAGTTTTTGTCTACCAAGGCATTGATAACGGAATGGAGATACTCGTGCACATTGAGGTCATAAGAATAGGCGCCAGGGCTTTCAACCGCGTACCAGTAGTTCTCATAGCGTGCCCCAATAGCGTGACCGTGAGTGTCGAGAAGATTAGGTATTGAAACGAATGCAAAACTGTCTTTGCGTTCAAGTCTTAAGTACTCCCACACAAATGCCAACTGCCGCGCCATGTGACTAAAGTCATAAGACTGTATTTCTGCAAGATAGTCAGGTTTGACCTGATCCAATATCTGCTGCAAATCAACCGTTTCCCAGAACGTATTGAGAACGTCTGGAAAGTCAGCGAGCCTTCGGAGTGTTACGCGATAGCCCAGTTCGCTATCGGGCCGTATTCGCCGAAATGGGTAGTCATCGCTCAGACTCAGTGCATAATCCAGATAACAGAAGTTAGGTATGGCCTTTTTTCTATAGTATCTCTTCCATTTGGCAAGTTCATCAGGATGTGCTTCGGTTTTCAGCCGGATTGCCTCGCGAGTACGGATGCGCACGGGATGCATAGGGATTCCACTGGCTTGTTCGTCATACCCACAGGCGTTCATAAATGCCATCACAGCGAAAACACGACGGTCTGCCAATATGACGAAATCTTCATTGCGGACCATTTCATCCGCATGGCTAAAGACCACCGGTTCAACTTGTATCGGTGTCACGTATGTTTGGCAACCGGCTAGAATAGTACCCACTAGAATTAGTAGGATCTTAGCTGATTTTGTTTCAGAAGACATCTTGTTTGCATAACTACTGATTATATGGTTTCCGTATAAGAATCCGTAGACGTTTCACTGTCCGTATAACATTCTGAACTTCTCGTTGTTCAGAGTAATCCCATCCGCTGTTGTACTCTCCTAAAATACAAACAAATTTTGGTCTGTCAAGAAGAAAATGACAAACAAATAGGTAATTTCTTCTCGCTTAATGCCGTGATTTGACTTAGCCAACGGTGTACTCAACCGTTTTAATCCTTGGATTATCACTTAGTTTTGGGCAATTCGACAAACTAATTGCCTCTAAGTTGCTTATCTCTGGCCGCAGGCTTCGCAGATGCTTTTATCGAGAAAACCGCTGCCAAGTCCGCATCGACTGGCAAAAAACCTCCGCGCTCTCTCCTTTCTTCGCGTTTAATCTTTGTTGTGCCTTTTCGTGGTTAGCACTGATTTCACGGATTAGACGGATTTTTTTAGCCGCAGAGCACAAAGAGAGCTATTAGCCGACTTTGGCGTCTTTGTCCGAATCTTTGTACGATGCAAGCATCTACAGAAGCTTCATCCACAGTCGCTGGGTTCCGTTGAAGCCGGACCCTATTTTTGAAGCCGGCGAAAACGGTGTTTTATTAGACACGGATTGTTGAGTGGCTTAGAGATTAGAGATTGGTTTCTGCGGTTTACCGGGAAAGAGAATCCCCGGCAGAGAAACAGAGAAGCCTGCACCGGGGGTAAATTCAAAGACGGAAGACGGTGTTATTTAATTGGTTAATTGGTGATTATTTAATTGGAAAAAAGACAAAAAGGATGTCATACAGTTCGGACAGAATGCTCATACCACACAAACATTTTCAAAGAAAAAAAACCCTCAAAAGATCGTGTTCATCTCATGAGGGTTCAATTACGAAACTTCTAACGCCGCGGTTAAGTGGGCGGCAAAGGAGCGTAGCGGATTTGCCGATCCATCTTCAAACGCTTGGTTAGACCACGCTTGGTAGCTCGACATCCAAGAACCTTTCATCGCCCGTGCACCAACACAAGTACAGGCGAGGCGACTTAAAGCGTGGTACGATGTATATATCAGGTGACAATGGCGTTGCTGTCATGGCTTTACAAAAAGACGAAAAATCCTCCCGCCAACGACGGGTGGGGCTGAACGAATGGACGAGCATTACCGCAGAGCAGGCATGAAAATCCTCCGCCGTCCGTAGTGTCGAGACCGTTCTGTGGAGAAGCTGATACCGAATTTCCCCTTTTAAGGGCACATCAAGACGTAAGGCGGCGTGCAGGTACTCAATTCGTTCATCTTGCCCAATTGATTCATCAGCACGTTTCTCGCCCAGAGTCGGCCCAAAGGGTTCGTCAACCTTTGCCTCGATACCGAGCACTACAAGGCCTTCTTCATTGCGAGCCAATGCTAACACGTCGGTATGAGAAGGCCGTTTTCCTCCCGGAAGATCAACCTCCCATTCGGGAATTGCAGCCAGTAGCTTGAGACCAATCAGGTCACCCCGCCCCGAGGCCTCAAGAGTCTGTTTGACCTCTGCTGGCAATTCGTCACCAGCGGCTTCCCAACAAGCCGCAGTCGTCATGGACGAATACGACTTTTTCCAATGAAGACTCGGCTTTGCGAGAAAGCGCTGCCAGTCAGACGGTGCTTGGGTTGGCAGAAAGATGCGTTTCATATTTCTTCTTCTAAGGTCTAACGCACGTGGTCATTTGCGACGCGCAGCGGCGTCAAACTGAACCACGATTTTATGTGCAATTCTGTTTTTCCCACCGCCATACCAGACCGTCGTCCGGATCAATAACCTCGCCGATTCGTTGAAAACCACATTTGGTCAAGACACGTGTCGAGGCGTTCGCTTCCGTGAGAGTGTGTGCTCGGACGATCCGAACCGTGCTGTTGCTGAAAGCATAGGAGACCAATGCTTGTGCTGCCTCCGTGGCGTATCCATTGCCTTGATAATCGGGAGCGACTCCATAGGATATCTCGACAGCGCCATCGGGTGTTGGCGGACCCTTGAAGCCACAACTCCCGACGACGACATTGTCTACCTGTTGCACCAACGCGAATCTATGTATCCAAGGATCTGCTGATGTCGCGGAATCAACAAGCGCCAACCAATCGGCTGACAACTCCGACTTTTCGGAAGGGGTCATATCGTCGATTTGCGCGCGAGTATCTTCGGGTGACTGGAGAACCAGTCTGAGGTTGTTTGTTTCAATGTTTGTTGTGTCCATCGGGTAGCACCTTTAGCGGCATAACTATGTATATGTGGTTTCCAGATAACACTCCTATGTTACGGTCGTTCAAATTGCGTCCGCTGGGCTCACAACTCCGTGAGGCCTTCGGTTCAATACATGCGTGTAGCTCATCGTCGTTGACTTAGACTCCGTCCCCGTCAGCGTCCTGCAAATGGCGAGCACACAAAGAATCTTCGCTCTTGGCTCCAAAAGTCAGGGTACAACCGCTACTTGAAATATATACTGAAGAAGTCAGATTTACAAGAAAAATCATTTTTTCCCAGAAGATAAATTCACTCAAATCCAGGGATTTGTCTTAAACTAATGCAGCTCTAAGTACGTTTCTGGATAAGAGAACAGCATCTAATCCCTTTTCTTTTTATGACCCTATTGACACCGGCCGATTTAATTGCGATGATTTCGTTCCAGGATATGTAACAAATTAGCAGCATTGTTGAAGAAAGGATATTAGTTATGACTATCGAATTTCGCAAGGACTATACCTATTCCTTAGTCGTGCCTACGAGTATGGGGGTCCGCATCACGCCGGTCAATGGCCAGCCTGTTTACTGCAGTAAGACGTTTGTCCTGCAGGCCACCAGTGCCGAGTCCAATGTGGCCAGTGTATCCAGCTATTTGGGCTTGCCTGTCAAGGTACTGACGACCTTTGTCAAGGGCAGTCCGATCGCGCGGTTCATAAAAAACGATCTTGCCAGCCGTCATATGGATTATGAGGCTAAGGAGGTGGATCAGGGCGGACCCTGGGGCTATCGGCACCAGTTCAATATCGCCGATAGCGGCTATGGCTCCCGCGGGCCGCGGGTTCATAATGACCGTGCCGGCGAGGTAGGACGGACCCTGAACGTCAACGACTTTGACCTTGATCGGATCTTTGGCCAAGAGGGTGTACAAATCGTTCACATATCAGGTCTTATTGCAGCCCTTTCGCCCGAGACAGGCACCTTCTGCCTTGAGCTGGCCAAGGCCGCCAAGAAGCATGGGACCCGGATATCATTCGACCTCAACCATCGTGCCTCTTTCTGGAAGGGCCGCGAGGGCGAGCTGCACGACCTTTTCACGCAAATTGCCGGTGTTTCGGACATACTCGTCGGCAACGAAGAGGACTTCCAGCTCTGCCTGGGGATCGAGGGTCCGGAGGCAGGCGGCAAGAGTCTTTCGAACAAAATCGACAGCTTCAAGGTCATGATCAGTAAGGCTAAGAAGGCATTCACCAATGCGGCAGTGTTTGCCACCACGCTCCGCCAGGTCGTTAGTACCAACTGTCACCTCTGGGGTGCGATCATGTCCGAAGGCAACAACTGGCATGTAGTCGAACCGCGAGAGATCACGGTGCTCGACCGGATCGGAGGGGGCGACGGGTTTGTCGGAGGCATGCTCTACAGCATTCTCAGGGGCTGGGAGCCGGAGAAGTGGATTCAATTCGGATGGGCCACGGGAGCATTGGTAACGACGCTGTTGACCGACTACGCCCAGCCTGCAGACGAGGATCAGATCTGGAGCATCTGGGAGGGCAATGCCCGGGTAAGGCGGTAAATATAGGCGATCGAGAAAATGGTGGAATTAAATGGGACGGTGTATTTTCCATGTCTTTCTCTCAGTCTCAATGTTGATTGAAACGCAATCATTTCAAACATTTAGAATTCCAAGAAATTCTGGGAATGCCAATATTCAAGGTTTTTAGGATGCCTTGATTATCGACAAACAGAGCGTTCTGAGCTGGCGGAGTTGTTGCTCAATCTGTTTGTCCTTCTTCAAACAAAACCGCCTCCCGGCAGTCGCGGATTGGGGCAGGGTGGTTGGGCTGGGTTGGTTGCTGTTTGAGGGCAGTACAGCCTATGGTACGCTGTTGTCGGTCTCGGGGTGATTTTTCTCCTTGAATTGTTTTCCCCTTTCGGTATAATCACTCCTGTCGGTGGCACAAAGAAACAGAGATCACGAAGATTGCTGACAACATTCTTCTTTTCCAGCGTGATAACGGAGGTTGGCCAAAAAATTGCGATATGCAGGCAATTTTAACCGACGGGCAAGAGATAAATTTATTGCAGTAAAACAAATTTCTAAATGAGTGAGTCCTTAGCTGTTACAGAAAGTGGGGATTATATCATGAGAACAAATCGTCGAAAATTCATAGGCAGTGCCCTTGCCGGCGGGCTTGCCGCCACATGGTCGCGCTCATGCAGTGGCTCAGAGGCCCGGAGAGTTGATTACGCCCGGCTCGATGAAATATTAAAAAAGCCTGTACTGAAAAAGGGTCTGTTTGCCAGGCCAGTGATTATTAAAAGCCTCGAATTGCTTCGTTATAAGAATAGTTTTTTGTGCCGGGTGCGTTCTAGGTATTTCGGTTGGTCACAACGGGATGAATTATCTCTATCCAATTTTTCTCAACTCGTTGAAACCTTTTTTTATTGATAAAGATGCCCGCGAGCTGGATCTGCTGCTTGAAAAGGTGTATATATACAATCTCAATTTCAGATTAAGCGGTCTGGCGCTCGGGATACCTTTAGCCACCATTGAGTTTGCTATTCTCGATATGCTGGGACGTATTGCCAAGAAGTCCATCGGCCAGTTGATCGGAGAAATCCACCACCGGCGAGTTGCAGTGTACCAGGCCACAGAATACCGTGAAAAACCATTAGAGGAGTCGCTGGAACTGATAAAAAGGGATGTCGCGGAATATAATGCCCACGCACTTAAGATTAAAGTTGGCGGACTTATGTTCATGACAAAGGACATTCATGCAGTCGCTCCAAAAGGAAGGACCGAAAAAATCATTCCGCTCATCCGCAAAACATTTGGCGATAAGATGGCTTTGTATGCTGATGCAAACGGTTTTTACTCAGTGGATGAGGCGATACGCGTTGGCAAATTACTGGAAGAGTACGGTTATGGTTTTTTTGAAGAACCTATTCCTTTCGACTGGTATGAAGAGACCAAACAGGTTGCCGATGCACTGACCATCCCAATTGCAGGCGGCGAACAGGAGTACAGCCTTCACGGGTTTCGCTGGCTTATTGCCAATGATGGTCTTCAAATTGTTCAGCCTGATAATTATTATTTCGGTGGAATGATTCGTTCGATGAAAGTGGCACGTATGGCACAGGCATTCGGAAAAGATTGTACGCCGCATATGTCTGGTGGAGGACTCGGATACCTCTACATGGTACACTTTGTATCTGCTCTGCCCAATGCAATTGCTCATCACGAATTCAAAGGATTAAACACGAATGTGCAATTTGAATGTAAAACATCGTCCCTGTCCGTCGTGGATGGAAAGATTAAAGTCCCCACCGGTCCGGGTTTAGGTGTGGATATTGACCCGGATTTCATTAAAAAGCATGAGGTTGTAAAAGGAGATAGGACATTGTGAAGAACGGTAGTGTGAAGAACGGTACTTGGCCGACGCCAGAAAGACCGTCAACGGTTGAGATTCCCACCAAGCTTCTACAGGAATTAAAAAAGGATGCAAGATTCATCCTTTGTGGAAAAAGGCTCGAATTAACTCGAGAGTGTTAGTTCTTGGAAAGGAGAAGTAGTATGTCACTCAAAATAACAATCGACATTTTCAGTGGAAGAGAAAAAAACAATTGAAACCTATAAGGAAGATTGAAGAAAAAGGAAAAGAATTTCCGCCTGAGCCAATCCTGGGTTACCGTGGACTAATTATAGAACAAACGGGGAAGCCCGATGGAAGTCTACCGAAGGTGTTTCTTTATGTGCATGGTGATCTCTTTGGAGAAAGACTTGCTCATAAGGCAGCTAGTGAAACTTTCGAAGAATTTGTCTGCGGAAGTACAGGACACTTTCGAAGAATTTGTCTGCGGAAGTACAGGACTTATTACGAGACTTAAGCTGGGAAAAGAATTCTCGGATTTCGTTCTCGAGGAAATTGAACGACTTAAAGAATTGAGATTTTTACTAGACCCACAAATTATTGAATTACGAGAAAAACGGCTGTCTGCCTGGTGGCCGTGTCGCTGGTGGTGTCCTTGTTATTGGTGGTGGTGGAGAAGGTGCAAATGCGCGCCTCTTTATGAACCTATCTGGTGGAACGATAGTGGACAGATCCAGTATAACAATAATTGTTACAATTATGCCACAAATTATAGAACCGATACATATGCGCAGCCTGGAGAAGCAGCTAATGCCAAATGGACTAATCTTTCCGCCTGTGATGTTCCGTCACCCGACATAAGTGCTAAAATGGGCGCGATTAGCGATTGCCTTATCGACGCTCCAGCAGCTGATAACAGATGTCCTTCAAAAGGCCATTTAGTTGCTCTTGTGATCAGACCGGGTAATATGTATACTTGGGATTATCATTGGTATAGAAAAGGTAGGAACAAATATTGGTCTCATAAACCCGGAGGTACGCCTGTAACAAATCTTGATAATTCCGGTAACGCTATTTCTGATCCCAGGACAGCAGATCGTGGTGGGTATACAGAGTTTTGCACGTTTATGAAAGTAATGCACGGTCATATTAAAATAAAATAAGAAAATGAACGAGTGTATTGCCAGAGCCTTAGTGTTTTCGGGGCGTCCCGATCCTACATGGAAAATAGAAGAAGCTATCGTGAAAGAACTACAAAAAATATGGGATTCGCTTGTTCCAATGCAAAGGGAGCCACCATCCGCTCCCCCACTTGGTTATCGGGGATGTCTGATTAAATGTAACAGCGATATTGAATGGTACATTTATAAAAATTTGGTTACGCTTAAAAGGAGTGGTAAAACTGAATCCCGGGATGACAGCTGTAGGAAATTTGAAAAACTTGTTATATCTTCGGCACCTAAAGGATTGGTCCCATCCTCTCTTATTGAAGATGAATGCGGCCAAATAGATTGAGCTTGTCTCATCCATAGTTGGCGGGGGTTCCGGGAGTGGCCCCATCAAAGCAGCCTTAATTGCTGCCCGATTCTCAGGAAGGGCTCGGAAACGCAGTTTGAGATGTCTTGTCACCATGGACATCAATGAGAAAGACAAGGAAATCCTTTTTCTCAGAGATATAGTTGACCAGCTAACTTAAATGGTCGAAATCAAAAGACATATCAGTTAATTAGCTTGGCACTTTCGAAATAATTTCATTCATCTCTGCTGAACTAAAGCCCCGTAGAGTCTGTGTCCTTACATTGCCAAGCGACCCTAAGCCCAGCATTGCCGCGGTTACCGCTTCGTCATCCGGACCTTCTAAGATGAGTACAGCATCATGAACTCCCATGGTCCAATAGACTTCCTTGATTGTTACTCCTACCTTCTCGGCCATGGATTTGAATTTAGCCGCTCTATCCGGAGAATCTCTAAAATCTCGAATCCCCTGCTGAGTAAAATTGACGAGGGAAATGAATGTGGCCATAAATAAGCTCCTTTCTTGCTACCCCAATTTAATTTTTCAAAAGTTGCACCGCTATTATACTCTGGGCCGACCGAATTGAAAAACTCTTTCTTGGAAAGCAGAGCAATTGTTTCAGAGCGAAATGGGTCTGGATTTTGTCTTTAGGGGTTCATATCGGGGGCGCGTTCCGAACATACGACCACCCCAGGAAAGATTTTGTTCTGGCGCATGGGCCATAGTAGCTAACTGTGGAATCGTGTGTTCACCTACCTTTTTTTGAATCCTGATATAGCTTTTATACTTTATTGTCACCTCGCTTTCAAAAAAAGAAAAGCCCGCAGTAGTGACGCCCGCACTTCTGGCTTAACTATTTATGTTATATTTGCTCGCCTTATCTGTGTTCATAAAGAAACAACTTGTTGTGGTGCCTCGGTGTACTTAGCTCGTATGAGTTTAGACTTTTGCAATAACTGCCGCAGGCCCTGGTTTTCCGGGTCCATTTTTACACAGTCATTTAGCTCTGAACAGGCCAAGTCAAAGGCTATTCTTGAACACTCAATAGCCTTTGTCCTTACATAATTTTGTCCTATCGTAAGGTAGGTCCCGGCAGCCAGGCATTTAGCATGTAATTGCCTCATCTGGGGCGCTATCTCGTCCCACGCGACGTCCGGGAATAACTCATCGTACGCAAACGTATCAATAAATCGCTTGATGACCTCAAAATGGCTTTTTGCCTTTTGGGCGGATTGATTTCCTGAAAGACTGTCAGCGTGCATTCTTCTTAGATGCAACGGTTCGCTGAGATGATGTTCTTTAAGACCGGCCTTTACGAATCGTCTCATCATGTCATAGTCCATGCCTACTTTTAATTTTTCGTCGTAAAGGCCTATTTTGTCATAGACTGTTGTTTTGATGCCGAGTCTAAATGGCACTACAGGATGTCCCGCCCGGAACAGATCTCTAATAAGATACCTGCGGTCTTGATATTCGGGCTTATTCATTATCCTTATCGGTTTACTATTCTCGTCAATCAGCAAAACATCGCAATATACAAGGTCGGCATCTGGGTGTTTTTCAAATTCCGACAAGTGTTTGGCAATAAAGTTCGGAAACATCATATCATCTGCGTCCAGAGGCATAATATATTGCCCTCGGGCTTGCCTTACGGCATGGTTCAGCGCGTTGGACATGCCGGTGTTTTCCTGGTAGAAATACCTAATTCTCTGATCTTCATAGCGTGAAATGACTTCTTTGGTACTATCCGTCGAGCCGTCGTTGATGATTATAAGCTCGAATTTTGGATAGTTTTGAATCAGCACGCTCTCGATTGCATCGCCGATATATTCAGCACAATTATAAACAGTCATTATTATGCTAACCAGTGGCTTGCTCGTGCTGCTCCGACAATATACATCCTGCCTGTTGTCTAACACCTCTTGGGATACGACATTGGTCCCTAAACCTGTATTCGCGATTAGATTGTCAATTTCCCTGAACAACTGAAGTACCTGTGCATCTTCGCCGACATTTGTCAGATAGTTCAAGAGAAGCATTTTCGCATCTCTGTATTTGCCGGATGTTGTCAACAGTGCATAGCAATTAGTGATAGTATCCTTGTCCCATGGATTGAATTTGTATGCCTTGGTAAGGTATCTAAGAGCTTTTTCTGTATCTCCGGCTTTCATCGCCATCAACCCGAAATCATTTAGCGCCCTGAGGTGATTGGGGAAATTTTCCAGCAGTTCTCCAATTGCTACATTAGCTTTTGGCTCATTTCCCTGCTGCAGCATAATCAGTGCATGCAGCAACTGCACGTCCGGGTGATTTGGGTTTTTTTGCAATAATTTTTCACATTCGAAGTCAGCCTGCTCAATCTCATTACCTTCGAGCAATGTTCTAATAGTATTGATTTTCTTAGCGATGGTGATTCTACCCCACAGTTTTGAAATATACTCTGCGGCTCTGTTTATGCTGAAAGTATTATGCACAAAATTAATTGCTTTTTGCCGGACAGAGGGGTCGGCGTCAACTATCTTAATGGCCTTGATTATTGTCTCCGCCAGTTTTTCAGGCGTATTAGGCGAATATAACAGACCTGTTTGTTCATCAGCTAAGGTGGCAGTGACACCCCCGGCATTGTGTGCGACCGGGATACATCCACAGGCTTGCGCCTCAACAATGACCATCGGAAAAGTCTCAAGCTTCGATGGCAGGCATAATATGCTGTGTTTCGAATAGATTTGAGGCATATCTTTATTACTTACATAGCCGTGGAAATGCACACCTTCCGGTTTTATACCCTTGAGGTAGTTTCCATAATCATCCCCGCCCCGCCACATCTGGCCATCGCCATAAATATGTAGTTCCGCGTCTTGCACCTGTTGACGGACTAATCGGAAGGCATCCAGCAGAATGTGAATACATTTATGTGGGTGAAGCCCCCCTGCAAACATAATAGAGTGATTGTTCCTGTGGATATATCCGGGTGAATATACATTGGTGTCAATTAAGTTGGGAATAGTGATTAGCTTTTCATTCCCAATATGCTGTTCTCGGAGTGAGGCTCTGTGCAATTCAGACAGACAAATCACTATATCAAAGTCACTGGTATGCGACAATGATACATAGTCACCGGCCTCCCAACAATGCTGGTAAAGCACCCAAATCTGTCCGGAAGGCTTTGTCAAGCCCTGGAAATATCTGACGTGCGTCGCAAAGAAAACGACATCGTAGTCTGTGAGAAACTTACCTCTTTCTTCGGCATTTGGCAGCGGAACAACCTGGAAAGACTCATACTTCTCCAGGTACCGTACGAGGTCGCCGGTGATATGAACCTTTATGTCAGGATTACTGCTTTGTAACGCTCTTGCAAAGTTTAGTACCGCTATTACCGTTCCGGCAGGGCTGGTCTCGTTGAAGTTACCTATTCTATCGAAGTAAAACAGGATTTTCTGTCTGTCGGTCTGACTTTCAGTGCTGCTGCTTTGTCGAGCAGGGTCCGGCAGCATATCTTTTGCCCAGCCAAAATCAGGTCTGGTACTTAAAATTTTCTCTAAGTTGCTGCGTGCCGGTGCAGTTTCACCTTTGTCCTGATACAATACCGCCAGCCTGGCCAAGCTTTGCCGGATACCTTTCTGCTCGCTTTGTTGTTTAGAAACGTAAGGCTCGGAAATATTATTGTTTTGCCGTTGTTGGCAACTTTCCTTCTCCAGATCAACCAGTTGAAGATTATAATGCCTGCTGTTTTGCGAACACCAATTTTGTACGTCCATCCTCAGGTTTTTTTCAAAATAATCAGAAAGAAACTTTCCTGCAGCCGGGTTGTTGTGATTCTGTATTTCTCTTCTTAGAGAAGTTAAGCACTGCTGCTCTCTGCCAATTGCAAAATAAGCCAAAGCTAATAAAAGGTCATAACCCTTAAACCTCTTTGTGATATTGGGGGCCATTTTTTGTGTGTTGTTAAGTGTGTTTATACAGTTTACATACTCTCTGAGGTTAAACCACGTGATTGCCCTTTTTACAAAGCCATAGGATACCTCACGATCAATAGGGCCGTTGCCATATCTGCGCTGCAAAGCCTGACTTATTGCAAGTTCGGCAAATTCAGTTTGCTCTTTGAGTTTTATGGTGGTAATATTTCCCGGCCATGACCTTAACAGATATAAATATTCATCCAGATTTCGAATCAGCCCAACTTCAGATAACCGTAACCACAAATCATAGTCCTGAGCATAAGTATATTGTTCATTATACCCTCCAACTTCCACGAGTGCAGCTCTTCGCACTATTGCTGTTCCATGACCGACACAAGCTTCAATCAGCAATTGCTTCTTAGTATCTTCATATTCTGTTGGTGGTTCCTTGCTGCCCAAGATTTTGCCATCAGAGTCGATTCGGCCGTACCAACACCCAAGAACTAAACAGTCTGGGTTTTCATCCAAAAATTTTATTTGTCTTTCAAATCTTTGAGGATGAGAGATGTCGTCCGCATCCATACGGGCAACGTATTCACCTCTACATAACTTTAATCCGATATTCAAAGATTTCGTCAATCCCAGGTTTTCAGGATTTTTGTAGATACAGGTTCTTGAGTCTTTCAGATTGAGTAGTATCTCGGAGGTTCTGTCGGTGCTGCAATCATCAACTATAATTACTTCAAAATCCTGATACGTCTGGTTGTAGATGCTTTTTAACGCCTCAGTGACAAATCTTTCACCGTTATAGACAGACATCAAGACACTTATTTTAGGTTTAACCGTTATGTCTCTGTTCTTTTCATTACCAGATACAAGTGTCCCAGATTTTCTACAGAAAGAATTGCTATCGCCTGATGAAGCAGTAGAACCGGTTTCAGTACAGACATCTGTCTGCTCGTGGTAGCTTTCATTTGCAACAACTTTTTCGTTCTTAAAGTTCGACTCACTATTCCAAGGATCAAACGGAATAAGCTTTCTGTTTGAAAGTGTTGGACGCGCGAAAATCTTCCCCCTTTTGTTAAGCATGCAAGCCACAAAGGAGAATGTGCTATTTGATATCGCCACAGCGTCGCATTGTGTTAGTATGTAGAAGTCAGGATAAAAAGGGGCTTCGGCTAATTCCATACCAAGTTGGGCGCTGGTTACTGGTTTATACTCGACAAAATCACTCACTACCTTTTCCGGCTCGTCTGAGGCTATGAATAGCACAGGATCTTCAAGAGTTTCCCAAAAGCCTTTTAGCCATTCTTTGTACCACTGGCTAGGTGCAATAAAATGGTGGTGGTGCCCAAAATCACCTCGGCGCAAATGTAGGCCTACCAAAGTCTTGCCCTTGCTACATAGAGACTCTAATCCAATTCGCATCTTTGCTTCAATCTCTGGCAAGGGGCTAAAAAGTGATCTCAAGTGCTCTTTGTACTTGACGTAATATTTTGTGTGATATTGAAAATACCCTTTCAAGTCCACACTGGTCAGAGGCTGCTTAGCATAGAAGGTAGGATCTTCCCAAAACGGAACCAGTTTGTTTGGCACTTCGACAAGTGGTAATTTCTTTTGTATCAGTGGATCATAACATCCAAAAAGTCTCTGCCCAATCCACTTTGGCGTCTCAGTCCTCAGATTATATTTTTTAGCATATATCCTCAAGGAGGCATATTGAAAAAGCTGATTGCCGAATCGACCGAATTTGCCCAGCGCGCTCATTGTAATTACCGGCCAATGGCTGTTCTGCGCCTGCATTGTGCTATCCTTGCTACATATCGGTGAGATAGTATTCTTATTTAGCCTGGCTTCCATTCGCCTCTTATCCCACTGACATATTTCAGAGTCTGATATTAATAGCTTAGCATTCGCAACTTTTATGGCTTCTACATGATATCCAACAGTAAATTGGTCAATAAAGCACTCTTCTTCAAGTGAGAACAAGTAGCGCGGAAGCCACTCCCCAAATAAGTGCCGAATAAACTCAACATTGCTCCCATGAAGATGTTGATGCTGTGGTAGTGTCCATTGGACCCGTGCACATTCCTGAGCAAGTAACTTAAAGAAACCACCGTTGGGTGTTACCTCTACCACTCGGCAGCCGAACTTATCGAAAAAGTATCTATACCACTCCGGCGAAAAACCACCATAAAAATGATATGGCAGCTGGTGCAATCCTGATCCAAGTGGAGCAGTTATTAATATTCTTCCTCCTGGTCGTACTATTCTTAGCATTTCCCGCAGTGCTTCTATCGGTTCGGCGACATGCTCCAAGACTTCGGTACATAGAATCACATCAAATGAATTATCAGGAACTGGGATTTTACAAATATCAGATACATAATCTATTTGCCCAAAATCAGTCGTATTACCCTTCTTTATCCCTTTATATTTTTTGAAATCGTGCGTCTTGTAATCACAATGCTTGAAAAATGAACGGTAAGGACAGGTTCCTGCACCGACATCTAATACCCGTGAGCCAGCTGGAACGGTTCTGGCTTTTGCCTGGACCCACCGATTTCGTGACCTTTGGTTGAAGCCATGGATCTCATCAAGCGGGAGTCGGCTACTATTCTGGGAAAGTATGGTTGGAGCTGCCGAGACAGAAGAAACATCCGGAGTCTGAGTATTTGATGGCGAAGCAACAAAATCACCTGCCAGGACGGCATGGAGTTGCTTTTTCCAAACTTCCCACTTTGACCTTTCTTCTAAAGAAACCGTACTTTCCCATAATAATTTTTCCGCTGCTTTTAGCTGCTGTTGCAAAGAATTACCTCTGGTCTTCACGGCAGTGACTTTCACATTCGCCAAATAAGGTTCTTTAGTCCACGAGGTTGACCATGTTTGAATCGACTTAAATCCCAATGCTCCGAGAGTGCGTTCGAACCTCTCACCAAACCAATGGTCAACATGGTAGCCCCAATTAGCCGCCTGGTCCCCGGCTAAATGACGAGCAACTCCCATTTTAGTTTTCCATGAGGCATTCGAAACCAGTGTTTTCGCACTTCCTATCAGGTCAGGGGTTTCGATATGGATTCTGCCGCCAATCTTCAACCACTTGTGCCACTTAATCAGCATGGCAAGTGCTGTGACCCTGTTGAAGTGCTCAAAAACATGATGGAGCCGAACCTCATCAACCGATTCAGAAGGAAAGTTGAGGCTTTTTATATCAGCGTAAATATCCGCCTTTACTCGTATTAGATTATGTTCGGATGGTGGATAATCAATATTTATGTAACCTTCTAAATGCTGCTCACCACAGCCGAGATGCAAACGAAGCGGCTGATTGGTATGCAAAAGCCCTTTTTCCCTAAGTTGTTGGATTATATTTTCCGAGGTTTCAGTACATGCCGGATTTTTTTCATAGAGCTTTTCAGAACCGGGCTTGATAGCATCTGCGTTGTAAGCAAGATTGTTGTAAGGACAAATCTTATCATCTAAGACATTTGATTTGGGAATAGAATTCTCTTCAACCAAATCCGCATAAGTCTGACCTTTGTCCGGGGCATCGTTTTTATCAGGCCTATATTCTTTTGACTTATTCGGCGACAAAAAGGTAGAATAACCAGTTGGTGTAGCGTGGAGTCGATTCTCACATAACTTTGATACCCTTTCAACAATCCTTTTTATACAAGTATCAAAGTTGTACTTTTTTGACGCTAATTCATAAGCGGAATCGCAAAATAGTTTGCGATTGTCTCTAACGTAACGCAAGCCCTGTTTAATCTCGTGCTCTGAGAAATCCCTAACATAAATAAAAGGCGGATATTTTGTTTCCGGAGCTTCCACATTGGTTAGAACGGCTAAGCCGCTCCATAAATATGAGGCGATTTTCCCTGAAGAGAATATTAAATTGGTGAAATTTTCTGTGCCTTCTAAGTTTTTATAAAAAGCGACTCCCACATCTTGTTTTGCCAAAAGGTCCATATAGTCTTTATCTTCATAAAACGATGTGTCAATCTTCAAACGAGGGACAATTTCGGCATCTTTCCTGATTGCCTCTAAATATCCATCAGTCCCCATTGAATGGCCTTGTAAAAGCAAGCTGGAATATTCGTATGCACCGGATTTTCTGTACGCCTCCAGGAACTCCAAGAGCCCCGCCCATTCAGCGAAATAACCTGAATAGATTATGTTCAGTTCATCGCAATGGCTCCTGCCTTTTAGCTCTACCGGCCTGAGTGAGACCGGCAGATATTCAAAATCGAGGTTCGCCCCCAGGTATTTCTGTAAATCATCAGCACGTTCTTTACTCGGAGCAATAAAGAATGCACAACGCGGAAGACACTCGATCGTGAAATCATTTCCGTGTCTTATAAAGTCAGCTCCTTCTAAATTGAGACACACAACTCGTGAAAGGTCGAATCCAGCGTTATGCAGCATAGCCACGCTCAGAAATTCAGCTGCAAATACAACATCATAATCAACTAAGTTCTCCCTCAAGAAGATCTGAAAGGCCTTTTTCTCGGCGGGAGATCTCGGTAAATTTCGTAACGGGCCCCAATCCAAAAATTTGTCCTGGAGGGTTGTAATATTAGCTCCATACGCTCGGTAGTCTTTCTTTCTGTAAAGTCTGTCCACAAACACATCCACCGGTCCGAAACCATAGTCATAAAGGTAAGAACAGATATTTTTGAGAGTCGGTGATACCTCTATGGAGTATCTATAACTAACAACAGCTATCCTGAATTTCTTACCGAAAGTTTTCATATGGATATAGTTTGGGAGCAGTTGTCTATATACTGTTCACTCTCAAGACTTTTCACTTATAATCGAGGTAATTCCTTTATTTTTAGCCCGCTAACGGCTTTCTAAGAGGCAAATTCCGTACCAGTTGAGTTGTTCGGGCTGTACAGCGCAATTTCCCCGCAGGTACATTTGCAGGCATGTAAATATCGAGCACGTTGCCCCCTTTTGTGGCCTGCTCATTCAACCAAATAATCCCCTGGACAGATAAAATTCCGGGCTTGATAACCCAAAAAGCTCTATTCGGTAACAACAGCCCCGCAACAACCGCTCCAAGTGTCAGTTCCAGGCTTTTCTTCAGTCATCCATCCATATGAAAATACCAGGTTCATCCCCGCCTGGCGCAAAAACTCTTCTATCTCCGGCAGAAA
>SMTZ1_10013072_pt1 | contig 17559 bp, 25 predicted proteins | sample DeeMarSWOR136_30_FD_25667 | JGI IMG/M metagenome (IMG submission 25667)
TATCAGGAAAGGCTCCCATCGGGCGGCTTTAGCTCATCACCCTGACCGCAACGTTGAAAATGCCGCACAAGCTGAGGCCAAGTTTAATGAGATACATGAGGCTCATGAAGTGCTGGGCAACAGACGAAACGGATGCCAGCATCATTATTTCACTGATCATAGGGGAAGGCAGACTGTAAGGACAAGAATGCACACGGTTTTGGGGAACGACTGGGACGATTTTGCCTATTACAATTTTGAAGAGATTCCGAGGATATTTCCAGCATTGAATTTTCATGGCACGGAATTATCCGCAGAGCACTGTCGAATCTATCGTAAATTCCGCCGGCGCTATCAATCCTCGCGTGCGGATACTAACATTGATCGCAAGAGCACGTTCGCGGATTTCAATTCGACTCTGAAGGTGGGGCACTGACATGGCGCTTACTTATGGCCCTGTTCGTTCGTGGCGCTTGGGCAGGTCGTTCGGCATAGACCTCCTAAATACGAGGAGGAAGGTCTGCTCCTTCAACTGTGTCTATTGCCAGTTAGGTAAGACTGCCAAGGTTATCGTCGAGCCAACGGAATTCATCAGCCTAGAACAACTAGCCAGCGAAATAAAGCTCCTCGGGCCGATGAAGGCCGACTATGCAACTTTTTCTGGCATGGGTGAACCTACATTGGCCAGTAATCTTGGGGCGGCAATTGAGCTTGTAAGATCCATCTTGGATTTACCTGTAGCTGTGCTCACCAATTCCTCACTTATGTTTCGAGAGGATGTAAAGGAGCAACTTGCCCGTGCCGATATGGTGGTAGCTAAACTAGATGCGCCCAATGCCGATTTGTTTACCAAAGTAAACAAACCAGCTTCGGGCTTGGGTTTTCATCTTGTAACGGATGGCATGAAGCGCTTCAGAGACACATATCGAGGTAAATTAGCCTTGCAGATAATGTTTATTGCAGCTAACAAGGATTATGCCTCGGAGATAGCAGCGCTATCTCATCAGATTTCGCCTGACGAGGTGCAAATAAATACACCTCTACGCCCCTGTGCTGTGAGACCACTGCCACCCAAAAGCATAGCTGAGATACAGAAGGAATTTACCAATTTCGGAAGTGTTGTCACTGTATATGAGGCAGCAAAGCCTGAGGTCATGCCACTTGATTTGGAAGAGACATTACGACGCCGGCCCAGACTCTAGATATCCAGAGCTACCGCTTCGTCTCTTGAGCCGAAGCTGCGCACACAGCGAAAACATCAAATCAAGGTTTTCCTTGAATGGTGCCGGAGCACGCCCTCATACAGGCTAGCCCAGTATTTCCAGGTTAGCTAAACCTGTCCAGCAAACGCTGTATCGGAACCGCCATCTGGTCCTCCTGAACGTAAGGCGAGTAGCAGCTATCAATCTGCACCAGTTTGATCAGCGGCATCCTATTCGCCACGGCAACGGCAAGCTTGTCAATTGTCCCTGATACTATCTCTTCCGAGATCAACTGGGCCCCTATCAACGTCTGGGTTTTGGCCTCAGCGATGAGCTTATACCATGCCGGCTTTCCCCCTCTAGGCTCTCTCAGATAAGGGGTGTTGACCGTAGTGGATATTGTCTCCATTCCTTTCTCTTTAGCCTCTCTTTCAGTAAAACCTACAGCCCCCACCTGATAATCAAAAATCTTGGTTATGAAAGGCATTACTGTGCCTCCGTAAGAAATTCTATTGCCCAAGATTGCGTTTCTTCCCGCTATGTATCCAGTTCGAATCGCATTGTTAGCCAATTGATGAACCCGTTTGGAACCTACAATGATGTCCCAATTCTCCATACAATCTCCAATGGCATAAATATCAGGATCGCTTGTCTGCAGATATGAGTTTACGACTATAGCCCCTGTTTTTCCTATCTCAAGGCCCGCCTTTTGGGCTAACTTTACATTGGGTTCTGCCCCAGTGCCAAAAAAGACAAAATCTATTTCGAGCTCTCGGTCAGAAAGAATCACACATTTTTTGCCGTTCTTGTTGCTTATTCTTTCAATCTTGGCAGGCATAATTAGCTCTGTACCTCCTTCCAGAACGACCTGCATTAGCTTCTCGGCTATGTCTTCATCTAGATGGGCACGCATTATATTCCGCCTGACCAGTAAGTAAACCTTGCTATATCCCCTTGCTCTCAGGGCATCCCCTATCTCAAGTGCAATAAACCCCCCTCCTATGATAGCCGCTGTGCTGTGTTCTGTAATCGCCTCCCCTAAAACTCTGCCATCCGCTATGTCTGTACCCAGGGCAAACTCGTTTCTGCCGTCCAAGCCAGGAAATGAAGGAACAATTGGCCTGCTACCCAGGGCTAAGATTGCTTTATCATAGTCGTATCGTTCGCCACCAGCAACGATTTTTTTCTTATCCCTTAGGATATCAGTGACTTCGGTGCTCAGGTGGAGCGTCATATTTCTTTTTTCGTAAAACGGTGTAACGCGGTAGCCACGATACAGATCCTCCCATTTGTTGACAGCCCCGCTCAGGACCAGAGGAATTTCACAGGGGTTGCACCCGAGCTCCTCTCTTTTAGTGAAGACATCAATTTGAGCCTCGCTGTTCAGACGCCGAGTTTGTAGCGCTGCTATTGCCCCAGCATCCCCAGCACCTATGATACAGATCTTCATACTGCCTCCTTTGTTTTGTCTTTCTAGGCGGTTGTCTTACTGCTTACCTCTAATTCAATTGGTAACCGCAACAGACCTGTCATAATTCTGCTTTACAGGTTGACCTGCAGAATTCGTCATCCCCGTATATTCCTGAAATTTCTTCGTGGGACATGTTGCCAATCCTGCAATTTGATCTATCACATCTTCGAGCCCACCTGAACGAAGCAGGCCAATCAAGGCTTTCCTCTTCTCAGCAAATGCCGGTTGCGTAAGGGCGTGCAGTCCTTCAAATGCTTCTGCTTCCTCCTTAGAGTCATTGTGAATGCGAAACAAGTGGGGAGCCCACACTCTTTACAGTTGGTCTGAGATAAGAGCATTACCATATCCTTCACCTTTGCCTCTTTTCGACACTTATAGAAGGCAGTGATAGTCTCTCTTTTCTCCCAGTTTTCGTTTGCATCGTCTCGCAGTTCATCCACGGTTGACTGAGCATGCTCCATGCTCGTGGCCCGAGCTATGCTTGTTTCACAGGGAGTTATACTTAGACCCCTCTCCCCACGGCGGAAGCTTAAGCTTCGCTGCTGGGGATCATAAGACGCCTCCTTGACTACGGCATTCAGGTAAGGCAGCACTCCTCTAATATCGTCGCCGAGTTCGGCCCAGACCCCCGTGCAATCATCTCTGACGATACTGGGCATTGTTTTGGTTATTCTATACATTTGAAGAACGACCTTGCCTCCTCGTTTAGTGCCAGCACCTTTGTTCAGTTCACAGCACTGCATAACGAGGGATACCTGGTTGTCCCTAGATTTCGATTATCCTTCCAGCTCCTCCTTCAATACATTTCTGAGGATATCGTTTCTTGAGTTCTGCCTTATGCTGAGTGCAGTGAGTAGGGCAAATCAACTCCAAGCCTTCGAATAATTCAAATGCACTGAACCTGTGCAATCCTCCGATTACTCCATGAATTTCTCCAAAGTGTCGGGCTGCATCGAGAATATGACCCATGTAGGGATGAGAGCAACCATCAATCAAAACGACTCCTTTATCGGTTATGACCCCTATACTCTGTTCTATTCCGTCCAATTCACCAGTAGAGAATACATTGTCATGAATCTGAGTCGGCTTCTTGATAATAGTAACCTCCCTATCCTTTGGCCCAGAAAAAGACGGCGGGACATAAAACTTAGCCTTCTTATTCGCTGTCAAGAATTCGGAAATCCCTCCCGTATGGTCAAAATGAGCATGAGAGATAAAGACCTCCTCAATCGCAGCCGGGTCTATTTCTAGTTTTTCCATATTGCTTAGCAGAATCTTTCCGTCGGTTCCCGTATCAAATAGGATCTTGGGCATGTTTTCCATCTCGATTAACGCCGAAAACCCCCAATCGGCTTGAAGATCTTGCCTGTAAGCAGTGTTATCGTAGACTATAGTGACTTTCATCAATACCTCCCTTGCTAGATTCTTACCAATATAGGAATCTCCCTTCTTCTGGCACCTTCAGCTGTTTCTTTCATCTCCTCGACTATTTCTTTCTCTACCGGCACTTGCATTCCCTTGGAAGGAATTTCTTTACTCCCTATTTTCGCTATTCTTAAGTACAATTTCATAGGTTTTCCCATTCTGGCAAACATAAGGCTATCAGCCGCCTTTCCCCATCTTTCGATGCCTTCTCGAAAAGGATCGACCCTGACGCCAAATAGACACGTCCTCCTCTTGTCCCGGCCTGGGAGGCCCTCCAACTTCTCTACATTGAGCTTCCTACAAGAAGGGGAAAACAATAGAAGGTTCAGGGCTGAATCAACGACCATGGTACCTAACCCCTCCACTGGCGAAAAGGCTTTCTGCTTCATTCATTGCCGCATCCCATACATCTGTTTTCAACAAACTGACTTCCAGAGTGTCTCTACCCATTCTTCTCCACGCCTCCAAATCGGGGTTAAGTCCAATATGGCCCACTTTGTTTGAGTATTCTTCCATATCTACATTATGAAGCCGCTTCAACGACGTTTTCACGAGGTTGACCTCTCGATATTCGAGTGGGATAAATATAACGTTACCATCAACTTTCAACCAATCATGTACAAACGCAAACCCTATCAGGGGCTTCCCTGAACCACCGGGGGCGCTAATCGGCGTTGAACTCGGCTAGGGTAGCCCTCCTGCTAGCGATTCAGTCAACCAGGGTTGACGGATTCTTGAGTTCTTGTGCATCTACCTTAACTCCCTTTGGCAACGCTCATTAACGCTCGATACCACCTCGTGCAAGAACCTCCATTTGGTAGTAATGTTTGACTTCTGTCATTTCAGTAACCAAGCTTGCAGCTTCAATAAGTCCGGGAGGAGCATAGCGGCCACTGAAGATTAGCTCCACCCCATCCGGTTTGCTTTCAATTATGTTCGTCATGTCCTGCACCGAGATCAAATGGAAGAAATGAGCAGCTGTAATTTCATCAAAGATAACGATGTCATACTTACCCGATAGCGTCGCTTCCTTCCCCTTAGCCAGCCCCTGTCGCGCCATTAGCACATCGTCTTCATGGGGAGGATTTTGAACATGTATAAATGTATCTTTGCCATACTGCTCTATGGTCATATACGGATATAGCATTTTAGCTGCGTCAAGTTCGCCGTAACGCTGTCCCTTCATGAATTGCCCAATATATGTCTTTAGTCTCGCCGCGCAGCCCGAAAGGCAAGACCCAAGGCAGCCGTAGTCTTGCCTTTACCATTCCCTGTATAGACCTGAACGTATCCTTTCCCCAAGGAATGCGCCATGCCCTGTATTTGTTCTTCGGGAACGCTGACTCCCACAAGCTCACACACCCTGGCAACTACTTCTGGCCCGCCCGCAACACATCCATAACATGGCGCTCCTCCGACTATCGCCTCGGCAAATCCCCAGCACGTCTCAAATCCACACTTCTTATCCTATAGCTTGGGCAAAGCCTCATAGACGTTCTTTGCCTTTACTTCGATATCTTCCTTATCTCCCGTCGCTCTCTTCCTTTTCTTTCGTTCTCCGTTTATCGCTTCTTATAACAGCAACACCTCCCGCCGTTAGATCAATCCTGTTACCCTCTATTTGTATAAAATGGCCACTAGTAAGCACGTTGAGATGATATTTCAGCGCCATCCCTGCCAGCCCCACCATTTCAGAGATTTCGTCTATCTCTAAAGCTCTTTGGTCTAAAGCATGCAGGATGTTCCTACGAATGGGAGGTTTTACAGCTTCAAAGTTGCAGACGCCTCCGGCGGACCCTTTCTCATCTGTCAACCTAGTAATCAAATCTTGCATCCACCTCATTATCTCGTCATCAGTCATCTCTCTGGGACCTCGCTGAGCAGAATCCATTTGGACTTCACGCAATATATTGTCTAGGTATGCCCCTGCCCTCAATCTATTTTCGTCGCTTCGACCTTTGTATTATTCACAGCTTGCAGAAAATCAGCGATTTCCTTGATACCCTCGACATCCATATTGAACTCGTTGCCAGCCAAACCGGCTATGAATATCCCTCTATTTTCCGGGATCATAGCTATCACCTTCTCTATACGTACGGAATTCAAGAGAAAGTCTTTCGTTTGTTGATCAGCGATCCGATTTAGGACATAGTAGACGGGCTTATCAACTTGCTGCCCCAGTTCTGATATCTTCTTCGCTAGAAGAATCGATTCCCGGGAAGGATCGACAATAACAAGAAGCACATCGACTCCCTTCTCTACTCCCCTCCCAAAGTGCTCTATTCCAGCATCGGTATCTCCAATCAAGAACTCCCCATTCCTCAAATCAAGGATTTCTAAGAACTTTGAAGAAAGAGCATTGATTGGACAGGCGCATCCTTCACCGAATTGATAGATTTTTCCCATTGATAGAAGTTGAATATTGCCTTTCTCAGTCAGATAATCGCCAGGCAGGTCATCCAATCTCCATGCGTTCTTCATCTCCTTAGTCTTCTCAAACAGAACCTTCTTTCCACCAAAATAGTCCATGAAATCATCAGGTTTCTCCATTCCCAACCGGCTGTGAAGGCCGATATTGGACTCATCGCTGTCAATCACCAGTACCTTGTTTCCTCTTATTGCCATCTCTTTGGCCAGAAGGGCCACGATTGTGCTTTTTCCACATCCCCCTTTACCACAGACTAATATTTTCATTTACTCACCTCCGCTAATTACTGTTTTCTTTAAAACCTGCACAACCAAGGAGTCAGCTACTCCTTCTTCCTTCTTTATCCTCCACGCCAACCTCTTCCAAAACCTCTTCTCGCCCAGCCACCACGGCCCATACCCCTACCTCGGGCCATGCCCCAACCTCTACCTCGCCCCATAACTTGGCCATAACCTCTTACCATCCCAACTCCCATACCCCTACCGCCAAGGAATCCAGGCTGGTAAAATCTACGGCCAGCCGCAGGCTGGGGACTTGCCTCCTCAGGGATTTTGACCCCCATGATTTCACATACTCTGGCAGCCACCTGCGGTCCCCCGCTAACACACCCATAACATGGCGCCTTGCCTTCAACTACCGCCCTGGCAAATTCTCCGCAAGTCCTATGTCCACAGCGCTTATCATCTAATTTGGGCAAAACGTCATAAATTTTCCTTGTCTTTTCCTTGCTCTCTTTCTTATCTAGCATTTCCTTGTTTCCTTCATCTTTATTGTTGCGGGTGCAAATAGCCGCCTTCTCTGCTACGGTCTCAATACAATATGCTTTCTATCTTCACCTTCATCCTTCTCCTGCCTTATCCTTTTCAATTAATACGTACGACCTCAATTACCTTGCTGATAGTGTCCGCTCTTGCCGGTACCCAGACAAATTGCTTCAACAAATTGGGAAGACCTAGGCCAAATTCTTTACCAACCAACGCATCCAAGTTTTCAAAAACAACAGGTCTAGCCTTAGCCGTTTCGGGGCTTCCAGGTTTTAGGGATCGACCGGCTCCTAATTCGATATTCCTTCTTTGTTCGACAGACTGTTGCTCGTTGTCGGAAAACTTATATATGGAAAAGCCTGGCGTCACCTGCATGTCCATTGGTTAGACTCTCACCATCATTCGCACCGAAAGCTATTAGCAGCTCCACATTTCCGTCTCCTTTTCCCACCCTTTCAATATTTCTGTTCATATATTCTCTTCCACGGCGCAGACCTATAAGTACTATAGTTATTTACGGCTTCCACTAATGCTCCCTTAAACCAAGCTCCATATCCGGTTTCGGGCAGATCCAAACTTGCAGATATGTCTTCCGGTCGAATCCACAAAGCTTCCTTTATTGTTTTCCCTTTAACCATTTGAGTTAATGCACTTCCATAAGCATGAATTAGCCCTCCCAGACAATCAGAAAAATAAGAAGCCTTCTGAATAACATCATCCTTGATTTTGAGATAGATCCAGATTGTGACAATCTGTTTTCCAACCTTAGCGGTTTTTTCTCCTTTTCCATCATAGTTTCTCATGATGGTTAGATTTTTAGGATTATCGATATATTGCAGTGCCTTCTCGGTATGAGCTTCCTCCGCTTGGTCGATATCAATCTTCTGCTGTAACCCGTTCTCGAAGTTCACTCCCTTTTCCTCTGATATATATTGCTTTCAAGGGACAGGCACTTGAACAAGAGCCACAACCTACACACATGGATACATTATGCATAGGAAAGTCATAGGGTTCTTCCCGGAAGAATGCCTTATGTGGGCAGGCTTTGCCGGCTACGCAAATTCCATGATCGCATCTTTCGGGATGGCACTTGTTAAAATCTATTGATGGGACTGGCTCTATAAGCATTTTTCTACCCTGTTCGCAAAAAGGAATGATTTGAGTTCGTAAATAGGCGCTATATCCGAGTTCTTCTCTTACACTTAACCCCTCGAACAGGCTTCGGTGCTTGCTGCTCCATTTCGTTTTCTCTAGTTTTGCCCTTCTTTTTGTCCCCTTCCCTGTAATTCAATTAGTAATTGGACCAACTTCTCATTTGCCGTTTCCATATCTTGTGCTGCCTGCAATATGCCAGGATAATTTCTCGCTGTCTTTTTTGTTATGCTCCACCCAGGAAGTGAGAATTGCCTTAAGCCTGCCTCTTTCATCGGTTGGGAAATCTTTGACAATACCTTCGACCATTGTTCGGATTGTACGTTCAGGAACTGCACCCAAGATCTCATCAATTTTCTGACCGTCGGCAAAGAACATCTGCATGGGTATACTCATAATCTGATATTTCATTGCCGTCCGTTGGTTTTCATCCACATTTAACTTGCAGAATTTGAACCTGCCGTCGTACTCCTCTGACAGTTTGTCATATATAGGTGAAACCATCATGCACGGACCGCACCAAGGAGCCCAGAAATCGACCTCGGTGGGGAGGTCAGAATTCAGAACCTCTTTCTCAAAATTTTCATCTGTGACTTCTATTACCTTGCTCATATTGCCTCCTTAAGTAAGATTGATTGGTGCCGCTTCAATCATGAATCCATATCATCTCTTTCCATTCCTTCGCATCTTCGTGAAGTTTAAGACTTGGCCTCTTTCGCAATCCTTACTGTCGTGAATTAGGGTTCCAGAATGTTCGCTTTCCAGATAGAAATTGGCACTCTCAATTTCACGTTTAGCCTCTGATTCCATATGTTTTGGCCAAAGTGAAACAAGGCCATCCGGTTTCAAAATCCTATAAATTTCCTCCAATAGTCTTTTCCTCTCATCCATCCGAGGGAAATAGTGATGATGAAAAACATCGAAGAGAAGAACTAAGTCAATGGACTCATCGGCTAGCCCAAATTCTAATTCTCCGGACGTGTCTATCCTTTCTACATTCCTCAACCCTGCTGACTTAGCTCTCTGCATGAGCTCATCCAAAGCTTTCTTGTCCTTGTCTAAGGCGTATACTTTCCTTTGCCCACCAACTATTTTGGCAGCAGGGATGGTATATGTCCCAGAGCCACAACCAAAATCCAATACAGTTTGACCTCTCCTAATCCCTATTTGCTGTAATACCTCAAGGGCTTGTGATTCTAGCTCCATTCCCAAGTTCCTGAATATACTTAAGAGCTGACATGGCAGCGGCGACGCCATCTCCGATGGCAGATCCGATCTGGCGTGGTGAGTGCCTGCGTATATCGCCGGCAGCAAAGACGCCAGGAGCTGAGGTAGCCATGGCCTCGTCAGTAATAATGTACCCGGCATCATCTAGGTCTACAATATTGAAAAAGTTCCGGCTATTAGGCATGAGCCCCACGGCGACAAAGACACCGGCCACTTTCAAAGTGGAGTGCTGACCTGTTTTCACATTGTGTAGTCTAAGCTCTTCCAGTACCTTGTCGCCCACCACTTCTTCCACCACTGTACTCCAGATAAGGTCCAACTTTGGCTGGGCGAAGGCTCGTTGCTGCAGGACTTGGTCCGCCCTGAGCTGGTCTCGCCGATGTATTACATAGACTTTATTAGCGTGTCGAGTCAGTTCCAAAGCATCGGTGATAGCGGTATCACCTCCTCCTACAACCGCCACTTCCTGACCACGAAAGAAGAAGCCATCACAGGTGGCGCAATAGGATACACCATGACCTGAGAGTTTCTCCTCACCGGGGACTCCCAGCTTACGATACTCTGAACCAGACGCTATGATTATGGTTGTAGCCTCAAAGTCACCCTCAGTAGTGGAGATATTGTAGGATTGTCCTTGGGCAATGCCTGTAACCTCAGCAGTCACTACCTCCAGGCCATATTTGACTGCCTGTTGATGCATGAGTGATCCCAGTTCGGCACCGGAGATACCCTGAGGAAAACCAGGATAATTTTCAACCAGAGCAGCATTAACCATTTGACCTCCAACTACGCCACGCTCCACCAGCAAGCTCTTGAGCCCCGCCCGTGAGCTGTAGAGCCCTACTGTAAGCCCGGCAGGGCCGCCTCCTATTATGACTACTTCGTATTTTGCCATTGGCCGTCTTTCCCAGTGGTCTAGGTGACTGCTGAAGTTTCGCCCGGATGTAATCTCTGCCATTTACCAAGCAGTTCATCGCGACTTTCTACATGCTCTGGATCAGGCACGGCAGCATCTACCGGACATACTTCGACACACTTGGGTGATTCGAAGTTACCCACGCATTCAGTGCATTTTTCGGGATCGATTACATAAATTTCTTCCCCCTCTGAGATTGCTTCATTCTTGCACTCCGGTTCACAGGCACCACAACTGATACACTCATCGGTGATTTTGTAGGCCATTTGCTTACCTCCTTTGATTATCGTTATTCAACTACAGCGAGAATGTCACTTCTCGAAATGATTAAATACTTTTTGTCTTCAAACTCGACTTCATCGCCGCCGAACTTAGCGTAGACTATTGTATTCCCTACTTTAATTCTTTCGGCAAGCTCCTCATCGGTTCCGATCTCTATAACCTTGCCTCTTCTTGGTTTCTCCTTGGCTGTATCAGGAAGGATTATGCCTCCTTTACTTTTGCTTTCCTCAACTTCTTCCGGTTCAACCAAGATCCGGTCATCAAATGGCTTGATCTGCATCTTAAAGACCTCCTTTGTTACTTAATGCCCAGCAATTTGTCGATTCTCTCCCTATCAAAACCAACAATAGGTCGGTTATTTATTAAAACGACAGGTACACCCATTATATTCCGACGCTTAAGCTCTCTGGCTCCTTCAGGGTCTTTTTCTACATTCACTTCCTTGAATCTGAACCTTTTCTCACTTAAATATTGTTTAACTCTGTTACACCAGGGGCATGAAGCCCCGGTAAGAATTATGATCCTTGGCTGACTGGAAGCGGGCATGGCTACCTCATTATTGTTCTAAATGACCCGCAAGTTTTGAATGATCTAAACACATTTTTGATACCTCCTTTCGGTGTAGATTACTTTAGATTGTTTCGAAGCTCCTCCGAGGCTTGGCTTTATTCTGGCTAACATACCTTGTATTTCTTTCCTCATTTCTTCTTCCATTCAAAGTTGTGTGCATCTGGCGTTGTCACTTTGCAGCCTTAAGTAAGCGTAGGTGCCCCCTTAGAAAGAATTCCTCTTCAAAGCTAGCAAATTCTTGGCTCGAGAGCATTCCCTTCAGGTCGAGCTTGAGAAATTCTGAAGCAAGCTCACACTCCCCGTGGATAAATGCCCAGCGAAGGGGAAACCATAGCCTATCCAGGTCGAATTCATTATAGTCCAAGATGCAGAAGACTCCCCCAGGCTTTAGGGCACGGTAGGCATTGCTGACAATCCCGATTTTCTGGGCATCCTCAAAACCATGCAAGACGAACGAAGCAAGTATCCTATCGAATTCCTCCTCATATGTCAAAGGTATCTCAACTCGCTGCTCGCCGAACTTGACATTGGGATATGACCGGCAACGTTTTTTCGACAAGCTTATCATTTCCTTGCTGATGTCAAGCCCCAGGATATTGCCGTTACAGCCTATCTTTCGAGCTATGAAGCAATCGTTTCTACCCGTTCCTGAACCGAGATCCAGAATCGACTGCCCGGGCTGAATATCCATCTTGTCAACAACTCTCCCAATCAAACAAGGGTAATACCCCAGCGAGATCACATTCATAAAAACGTCATAAAAGCGGGCCTCGCTTGGCCCCACCTCTACTCTTGATCTTACTGACGGCAAGATACACCTCTAACCAAGCATCGCCAGAAACTCATCAGCGTACTTACCATTCTTGGCGCCTTCAAATATCTCACCTTTCTTTACCATTTGCAATGCCAGGTACTCGCTGGCAGCCATATCCCGGCAGAAGCTCCTTCTGAAGCGGAAGTGATAAGATGCCGATGACCAGGAGTGATTTCGCCACAGGCAAATATTCGGTCTTCATTGGTTCTCATTATTTCGGTCGTTCAGGCTTACTTTTTCCCTCCTTACACTTAGAGCAATAACCCAGCAAATATAGCTCGACATTAGTGGCGCAAAAATCATTCTTGCGTTGCACCTCTGCTACCAATTTGCCAACGAGAGGACTCTCAAAGTCAATGACTTGCCCACAGGATTCGCACACCAGATGCTGATGTTCTCCTGATCGTTTCATCTCATAATAGCAGCGTGCCTGCCCCAGATGCATTTCGTTTATCACGCCTTGTTCCTTAAATAGCTGGAGAGTACGGTAAACTGTGGCAAGGCTGATGCTGGCATCCTTGTCACTGGCCCGGCGATACAATTCCTTAGCATCCAGATGTTTTTCAGCCTCCTGCATAATGGTCAGCAGAAGCCTTCGGTGTGACGTACCAGGTGCAATTCTCCGGTTCCGGCTGCGATTGCGTCTCATTCTCACCCCCAGTCTGCCACTTTCTTTCCATTCCGTCAAGGCGGTAATCAGGTGCTGTTTATCAAGCCAGATTTCCTTGAAACTGCATGCTGATTCATTCCATATTGGTTAGAAGCTGAGAAAAAGGAACTCGAGCCAATTTTCGAGTCCAAGACTTGCATCTTCGATTCGCTCGCTGGCGTTTACGATTCTTGGTTTGATGAAGAAGGAAGGTTGATAGTTGCTTCACAGATTGAGGCTTTGAGGCAGCTCTTACCTTTGCTACCTAAGCCCTAGATTGAGGTCCGGGTGGCCAGCAGTCGCTTTGTCCAAGCCCTAGATGTAGATGCTGGCTTGGACGTCTCGAGCAAACTTTCGGAGATAGCCAATAATCGAGGCATAGGCGTGCTCTTAGCCAAAGGCGAGGAAACGCCCTTCCAGGATGGTGTTCTTGGAGCCGTTTTTCTGGTTGTTACGTTATGCTTTTTGGATTAACCTGAGCGGACTTTGATTGGAGCTGCTGCCCTCCTCAGAACCGATGGGAAGCTGGTATTAGGCTTGCTGTTGAAGGAGTCTTCTTAGGGACGGCTCAATGAAACAAAAAGCGGACGAGCCATCAAGCGGACGAGCCATCATCTTTGCAGACGCGCGATGTTTTATAGTTATAGCGAAGTAGGTATGCTTCTAAAACAAGCTGGCTTCTCCGTTGAGCAAGTTGTCTCGACGTTGTTTCAGAACCCTGGCCAAGCAAATCACGTTGAATTGCCGCGACAGGGTTTCTCTGCTGACGCCGGTTTCACCGTGATCCTAGTAGCTAAGGCCTCTGTCTGCGAGTAAACATTTACTGCCCGCCCAGCCCCCAAAGTCGTTTGCAAGAGCAGGTCATTTACTTCACGCCAGTTTCTCCGCACAGGCAAGTCTGTCCCGGCTGGCAATGTAGAGCCAATCATCGAGGCGGGCAAACAAGTTTGTCTATCCCTGCTACTGACATTAGGGATGAACACCGAAAGCGGCTCATATTGTGAACCGTGTGACGAATGATATAATTTGAAGAGCCTATAGCTTACTCACTAGGGCTTGAGAGATGGACAAGAGCCATAGCCTGAAATTAAAGCCCATCGGGATAATTCATTCTCCCTACAAAAATGCAGGGGAAGCTCCTTATCAGGGCTATAAAACGGAGAAGATTTCTCAGATAGAGGTATTCAAGGAATTTGAAGAAGGCCTGCAGGGCATTGAAGAACTGTCTCATATTACTGTTATTTATTGGTTTCACAAGTCTCACGGATATCATCTGTTGACTAAGACTCCCTGGGACCATGATTTGCACGGCCTCTTTACCACCAGGTCACCGCATAGACCTTGCCCTTTGGGCTTGACTGTAGTGGAGCTAGTAGCCAGGGACAAGAATATCCTCAAGGTGAAAGGACTCGACGCTATAGACGGCACACCACTTCTAGACATCAAACCATACACTCCCGAACTAGATGGATGGTCACTTGCCAAGACCGGCCCCCTTGAAGGCAAGCTGGGGCAGGAAAGATGCTGACAGCAACTCACATCCTCATATTGCTGGCTGCCGGGGCAGGCACTGGTTTTGCCAGCGGACTGCTCGGAATTGGTGGCGGAGCCGTTATGGTTCCCGTCAGTTACTGGCTTATCCTAGCTATGAATGTGCCCCCAGATATTGCCATAAGAATAGCCTTTGGGACAAGTCTACTGGTGATTTTGCCCACAGTCATCAGCGGGAGCTGGAGGCATAACAAGAAGAGCGCGGTTCGCTGGAAAACCGCCTTGACTCTAGGCTCGTGTGCCCTGGCCGGGGGTCTGGTTGGGGCCACTCTGGCAAGTCATCTCCCTGAAGCGATACTGAAAGCAGGCTTTGGAGGACTGGTTCTGGCTATCGCTCTATGGATGGGCCTGGGAATAATGCCCAAGTTGCGAAGACAGGATGCAGAGCCACGAGAAAATCTCGGGCTTGTGGCAGCTTGCGGATTTCCTATAGGCATGGTAAGCGGCTTGACTGGGCTTGGCGGCGGTGTACTAATAGTCGCTGTGTTGGTGCTAGCATTGAACTTTCGCATGCACATTGCTATAGGAACATCGGTGGCTTCAATAATACTTGCCAGCCTTGGTGGTATTGTTGGCTACATCGTAAATGGACTCGGGGTATCTGGATTGCTGCCCTATTCCCTGGGCTATGTGAATCTGCCTATATGGTTATGCCTGGCAGCCACTAGCATACCCCTGGCCCAGCTTGGAGCCCGAGCAGCGCATGCCCTGCCGGCGAAACCGCTAACGTATATCTTCATTGCTTTCATGGTCTACGCAGGCCTAGAGATGATCGGGGTATTCTAACTGGGCACAGGGCTTTGAGTCCTGAATTGCACCCAAGATCCGTGGTGTTGTCGCACTTATTGGTCTACCACAGTAAGCTGCATATGGGTTCAAGAAACTCGAACCGGGCGGAGTAAAGGCAGCCGATGAGCAGCACCCCCAGAATTATCAGTATTGTGGCACCTACTGGTCTGAAATACTTCGTATAGCGGCTTCCCAGGTTTGAAGTCATAGCAATAGCAGCCGAGCCAAAGATAATGGCATCATCAAGCATGAAAAAGAGAACGTACAGCAGGATGTAGCCGTAGTATTGGAAGGTGGTGAGACTAGCCAGGGATAGAACATGAGTGTAAATGGCCGGCACTGCTGCTGAACAGACGAATTCGATGGAATTCACCGCAAAGGCCAGAGCTATAATTCCCGCTATCGTTCCCAGCGTTATGGGGGAAGACACAATCTTCTGTATTCTGGTCATCGTCTTTTTTCGAGATTCAGCGTCGGTAACTTCACAGACAATAGCGCCTTTTGTCTCTATGAATTCCCTTATCTGCAATATCCCGCCACCCAGAGCCACTAATCCAATCACAGTCGTCACTGGCTTGACATAACCAATGAACAGGAAAGCATTGAGCCATACCGTCATGAACAGAAAATACAGGACTCCGGAAGCCAGAACAAAAGAGCCGACAATCAACCATATTCTTTTTCTATCTCTCAAGGTTGCTATCAAGGCTATAAGATAAACAAGTACCCACATAGCACACGGGTTGAAGCCGTCCACAAGACCCAAAATTACCGCCAAAGCTGGAAGCGAATAATCACCAGGTATGATTTCCCCTATGATGGGCAATACGATTCCATCTCCTGGTTCTTCACTTGTCGGCGCCGGGCAGTCCCCTGCCAGACATTGTTGCAGGGCTTCCTCAATGGCTCTGCCCGTCGTTTCCTCAGATTCCCAACCACCGAATACTTGATTTCCGAAGATTGTTATTGGAAAGTCTGGCTCGTCTTCTACCCCTAGCTCTCCAAGCTTCTCAGACAATAAGGCAGATCCTGCAGGTGTGGTGGCGTCGTATTCAATAATCTGAATTGAAGGGTATGTATCGGCTAACTTCTCATTAAAGGGCTCTTGTTCATCACAGTGTGAACAGCCGGGGATATAGAAGAAATGGACCTCAAAACCTTCATCCGTACTTGACGTTCCTTGACTCGTGAATGCAATGACTATACCTAGGATTATCAGGGATATAATCAGGTATCTCTTGAAGCGGTCCCGGAAAGTGTTTTTCAGAAAATTGGCCACCCGGTTGTACACCGACAAATGCCACTTCAAAGTAGCCTCCCCTGTTCAGGATTATCCATATGAAAGGCACATGGTGTGCAGGTCGCCACCTGGGAGATTATGCCCCTAGCTGAAATCGCCAGTCATCTCCTAACACCCAAACGTACATCTTGAGCAAGATACCACGTTCAGGATCATGTTTTCGCCGGCCATATTACCCGCCATATCAGACACTGTCACCGTGACTGTAACCTCAGTGGACGTATTTGGGGCGGTCCAGGTAACCATAGAGCCCTCTCCAGAAATCTGGCCGCCATCGCATGACCAGTTGTAGGACACCCAGCTGCTCGCGTCTGCAACTACGCACTCAACGTCATACATTTGTTCTTTCCCGACTAGATATTCCTCGCCGGATTTCTTGAGGTAGCAATGTCCGTAACGATCCTTCGTAATCTTGAGCATTCCGATAGTCGGCGGCTGCCCCGTCGCCGCGCTAATATGTAACGTTCTCGCGGCCGAGCTACCGTGACGATCCTTAACCACGACTGTGACCTGGTAGATGCCAATTTCTTCGGGGGCAGTCCAGTTTACGACCGCTCCCATACCAGAAACATCACCTCCACTGGCTGTCCACTCATAGCTTAGCTCGTCGCCATCAGGATCTGAGGCAGTACACATCACCTGGAGAGTACCAGAAAGAAGAGTCCACTCTGGATCAGCGACTAGGCTGTTAATGCTTGGCGACGTGTTGGCTCTCACTTCGATGCTCACTTGTTTCATGGCTTCCCCACCGCGGCCGTCGGTCACCGTGACTGTGATATTGCAGGAGCCTGCTGAGTCGGGAGCTATCCAGGTGACGGTGACTCCTTGCCCATTTATTGCACCTGCGCTCGCCGACCAGTTGTAGCTTAGCTCGTCGCCGTCGCCATCCGTAGCATTACACACAATCTGGCAGCTTCCCGAAGGAACAACTCTCTCAGGCGCCTCCAGACCGGCGATAGCCGGCCGATGGTTGGCTAGTATCGTATCAAACACGACTACAAGCACCACTATCGCTGCCACAATTCCTATAATTATTAGAA
>SMTZ1_10002782_pt1 | contig 17553 bp, 15 predicted proteins | sample DeeMarSWOR136_30_FD_25667 | JGI IMG/M metagenome (IMG submission 25667)
GATGGCAACCCTGACTGCTGCTGGCTCCTCCTCCCTTTCTCTTATCCTGGGAAACGAGGTAACCACAGCATCCAGCAAATCCGCTACGTCGGTGCCATGCAGAGCGGATATGGCGTACACCTCACCCAATCCCAGGGAGTAGAAATCGGCTACATCCATGCGGCGTTGGGGGGTATCGGCCTTGTTAGCCGCCAGGATGATGGGCTTCTGCGTGCGGCGCAGTATGTCAACGATTTCTTGATCCGTGGCCGTCACTCCATCCAACACATCGGTCACGAAAACAATCACATCAGCGTCGGCAGCCGCCTGTTGTGCCTGCATGCGCACACGAGCGAGCAAGTCGTCCTCTGAGCCCAGTACAAGCCCGCCGGTGTCAACGAGTGTAAAGACCCGGCCTTGCCATTCTGCGTCGGCATACAGACGATCACGTGTTGTGCCTGGCAGGTCTTCAACAATGGCCAAGCGTCGCCCCACGATGCGGTTGAACAACGTGGATTTGCCTACATTCTGGCGACCCACGATCGCCACCAGGGGTTTCGCCATTCCCAGACCTCACTTGCGCCTCAGTCACTATGCGAGAAAGCTATGTCTAGAGGAAATACAGAATCACAATGGCCACCAATCCCCAGAGGATGATCGCCAACAGGAGAGGCTTGTCCTTGAGAATCAAATCTTCCGGCGTTCCGCCCTTACCCTTGACCTGTACGAGATACATGTAACGAAACAGTGCATACAGAACAAAAGGAATCGTTAACATCATGGCATGATTCTTGGGTAAGTTGGGGGCAGAGAAGGTATAGAGGGAATAGGCCATCGCCGTGGAAGCTGTGACCATGCGAATCATGTCGTCAAGCAAGGACACATTGTACTCGTCAAATATGCTGCGGTGTGCGTTGGCGTTCTCATTGAGCAGCACCAGTTCATGGCGTCTCTTGCTAATAGCAATGAACAACGCGCCAAACACCATACATAGGTAGAGCCACGGTGAAAAGCGCGCAGCCTGCACCACCACGACGCCGGCTGCCACGCGTAGCACGAACCCTGTTGCTACTGTGAGCACATCTATGAGCACGATGTTCTTCAGCCAGAAAGAATAGAGAAGCATCAATAGCAGGTAGCCACCAGCAACGACAGCAAATGATCGGTCGAGCAGGTAAGAAACCAGAAGAGAGACAGTGACAAGAACTACCGCAGCAATCACCGCCACGTTGGGGGCAAGCTGGCCAGAGGCCAGAGGACGATTTCGCTTGGCAGGATGTTGGCGATCCTTCTCGATATCTACCAGGTCATTGATCAGGTAGACCGCACTGCTGATGGCACAGAAAAGGACAAAGGCCAACAGTGCCTTGAGAAGAAAATAGGGCACGAATAGCTTATCATCGAACACCAAGGCTGCCAGCAGAAAAACGTTCTTCGCCCACTGCTTGGGTCTCATGTTCTTCAGTAATGGAACGAGCATGTTCAGGAATTCCCCTCCGTCCACACGGTATTGTCTATGATAACTCATTCCAAACCAGTAGTCAACTTGACTTATCTCGGAACTGTGCCTATCCTAGGCTTGTGGAGAAAGAACGACTGGACATTCTGCTCTACAAGCGAGGATTAGCCGGGAGCCGGGAACGTGCCCGACGGATGATCATGGCCGCGCAAGTGCTGGTCAACGGCGAGGTCGTTGACAAGCCTGGCATGCGCGTACCCACTACGGCGACGATAACCATCAAGGAGAAGCTTGCCTACGTTAGTCGAGGTGGTTTGAAGCTGGAAGCCGCCTTGAGGGCCTTTGGGATTGACGCGCATGGCCTGGTAGCGGCGGACATTGGTGCATCCACCGGGGGGTTCACCGATTGCCTTCTGCAGCATGGGGCCGCTCGGATCTATGCCATTGACGTTGGCTACGGCCAACTAGACTGGCGGCTACGCCAGGATCCACGCGTGGTAACCATGGAACGCGTCAACGCGCGCTACCTGCGTGAACTACCCGAACCCATCGACCTGGCCACGGTGGACGTGTCCTTCATTTCGCTCAAGTTGGTATTACCCGCGGTAATGCAACTGCTCAAGCCAAGTGGGCAGATCATTGCGCTCGTCAAGCCCCAGTTTGAGGCTGGCCGGAAGCAGGTGGGCAAAGGGGGTGTCGTCAAAGACCCCGTAGTGCACCGTGCAGTTCTATGCGATGTCCTGGGATGGATGCTGTCCAATGGCCTCCAGGTCAATGGAGTGATCGTCTCTCCTTTGCGTGGGCCGGCAGGCAACGTCGAGTTTCTGGCCCACCTTGCGCTGGGCTCTGACAAATCAGGAGCAGCGCTGGACGAGATGGTCGAAGAGTGCCTCGCCTCAGTTTGCCGGGAGACGAAATGAAAAACCTTTATGCCCAGGATCCGGCATCGTGGCCGACCTCGTCTGCGGCGAGACTTGCAACAGGACAAGGTGACGAACGGCGCTTGACGGAATGGGATGGTTCGTCTCCTTATCAGGGCGGGACGATGATTCCTCGAGATGCGTTTAGCAATCCGTATACGAAGCAGTATAATTGGCGTTAGGTAAGGCCAGGAGGCGTTTGTACAGTGATTCCGTTCGGCGATCTGAGGCTTCAATACCGGGCAATCAAGGTCGAGTTGGATGAGGCCATCCAATCTGTGCTGAACGATGGCTGGTTCATTCTGGGCAAGAATGTCTCGGCGTTTGAAGAAGAGTTCGCGGCTTATTGTGGCACAGGCTTTGCCGTGGGAGTCGGCAATGGCACCGATGCTTTACAACTGGCGCTGATGGCTTGTGGGGTGGGACCTGGCGATGAAGTGATAACAGCACCCCTCAGCGCGACGTTCACCGCCCTGGCGATTTCAGCAGTGGGGGCTGTGCCAACGTTCGTTGACATTGATCCCAACACCTATAATATGGACCCTCGAAAGTTGGAAGAGGCCATTGGGCCCCGCACCAAAGCCATTATGCCGGTTCATCTCTACGGACAACCGGCGGACATGGACCCCATTCTGGCCGTTGCGCGCAAGTACAACCTGTTTGTCATCGAAGACGCGGCACAAGCACACGGGGCTCTGTATAAGGGCCGCAGAGCAGGCGTTTTGGGTGATGTTGGATGCTTCAGCTTCTATCCGAGCAAAAACCTTGGGGCTTTCGGAGATGGCGGCATGGTCGTGACCAACAACCCAGAGACTGCTGAGAAGCTGCGCATGCTGCGCCACGGAGGCCAGAAAACGCGGTATGATCACCAACTCCTTGGTCGGAACAGCCGACTTGATGAACTGCAGGCAGCGATACTGCGAGTCAAACTGACTCATCTTGAGAAATGGAACGAGCGGCGACGGCACATCGCGGCGCTCTATACAGCGCTCCTGGGCGACAGCAAAGTAGAACCGCCCATCGAGATGCCCCATGCCCGGCACATTTACCATCTGTATGTAATCCGCTGTGAAGATCGGGATGCGCTGCAAGAGCACCTCACCGAGCGAGGGGTGGGAACAGCCGTCCACTATCCCGTTCCCATCCACCTGCAAGGAGCGTACCGCTGGCTGAACCTGGGACGAGGTTCTTTCCCAATAGCAGAACGTTATGCCGAACAGGTTCTGTCCCTGCCCATCTATCCGGAGTTGACGGACGCCAAGGTCCGCCAGGTCGCCGCTCACATCCGTGACTGGCACAAATAGGAGATCACATGGCAAGGAGCATTTCAGTATTCTTTCCCGCCTACAACGACGGAGGAACCATTGCCAGCATGGTAATCTCTGCTCTGCTGACTTTGCGGCAACTAACCGATGACTATGAGGTCATCGTCGTCAACGACGGAAGTGCGGACTATACACCGCAGGTTCTGGACGAACTGGCTGAGATGTACGAACAAGTGCGCGTTATCCACCACGAACAGAACAAAGGCTACGGCGGTGCCCTGCGGACCGGCTTCAGCAGTGCTACCAAGGAACTGATTTTCTACACCGATGGAGATGCGCAGTACGACCCAAGGGAATTAAAGGTGCTCTACCCTGCGCTCGTCGAAGGTGTGGACATGGTAAACGGCTATAAGATCAGCCGCTCAGATCCCTGGTATCGAACGGTGATTGGCCGTATCTATCACTGGACAGTGAAGCTGTCCTTCGGCCTGCGCTTGCGAGATGTGGATTGCGACTTTCGCTTGATGCGCCGGGCCATTTTCGACCGGGTGCATTTGGAATCCAGCAGTGGTGTGATCTGTGTAGAAATGATGAAAAAGATTCAGGACGCTGGATTTGTGATTGCCGAAGCACCCGTTCACCACTACCACCGTGTCTACGGCCGCTCGCAGTTCTTCAATTTTGGGCGTATCTTCCGCGTAGGGCGTGACCTGCTCAAACTATGGCTGCAGTTGGTAGTCTGGCCCAAACTGCGCAGAGCAGAAGCACCGAAGCACGGTCACTAGAGAGGCTAAGCGTTATGAGCATGGTGAACTGGTCGGAAAAGCAACGCGCTCGGGCTCTGATCACACTAACTCTGTTACTTCTCACGGCAACGTTGCTTTACGTGGCACGTGCGGCCCTGCTCCCTTTCATCCTGGGCACCCTCTTTGTCTACATCATGTTGCCGGTCATCAATTGGCTAGATTCCCACATCCAATCAATATTCCACCGGCAGCGTTTGGCACGGACTCTGGCAGTACTCATTGCCTATGTGCTGTCCCTCGCCCTTTTCGTAGGCGCACTGGCATTCGTCATCCCTCCCATTGCCACACAGGTGAGCCGCCTGGGGCGGGGGCTGCCAGAACTTGTCAATCGGGCCTACAGCGCAGCCCCAGAAGTCGTGCAAACTTGGCTGGACAGGTACAACGAGGCCGTACCGGAAGACATCCGAGCAGCACTGGAGAGTAGCATCCAGAATAGGTTGCAAGCCTTGATCGAAGCACTGCAAACAGGCCTGTTCAAGACCGTCGGCGTGCTTTTCAGCACGGTCAGTTTTGTCCTTGGCTTGGTGATCGTCCCCCTGTGGATGTTCTACGTCCTGCGAGACCAGCCGGAAATGGAGGCTTCGTTGTATAGGCTGATCCCTGCCCCTTACCGTGAGGACGTGCGGAGCATCCGTACACTGATTGATGCGGTGTTAGGTGCGTACCTGCGCGGACAGGTGATCCTCTCCTTCAGTGTAGCTCTTATGTCCACCGTTGGTTTGGAAATCCTCGGCATAGACTTTGCATTGCTCTTGGGCACCATAGTCGGTGCTTTCGAAATCGTGCCCGTTCTGGGCCCGATATTAGGTGCAATACCGGCTATTGTGGTCACCCTGGCAACATCCCCTTCGAAATTGCTCTTGGTTATCCTACTGGCCTTCGCGGTGCAACAGATCGAGAACAACTTGCTGGTGCCACAAGTCGCCAGCGGAACTGTCAGGCTCCATCCGGCGATTGTCATGGTCGTCTTCGTTGTCGGCGGCGCAATAGCTGGTGTCATAGGCATACTGGTGAGCGTACCTCTTACCGCGATTATTCGCGACGTGGCTCACTACCTCTATTTGCGCGTATCAGAAGAGCCATTATCACCCCAAGAGGCTCTGGCCCGGGTTCGGGGCAGCACCTAACGGTGCCTCCTTACTCTTCATGCATCTTCCTGGAAGCTCAGAAAGGGTCCAGATACTGCCGGCTTTGTTCAGTTCATCAGGCTTCTGCTGACACAGTTGCGTTGAAGCTTGCAGGAAGATCCTCTGACCTGGATTTGATTTCTCCGTAGGAATTCGAGTATACTCAAAACATGACCGACCCATCGGCCAGCCGCAATCAGAGGATCAACCAAAAGTACATCCGCAATTTCTGCATCATCGCCCACATCGACCATGGCAAGAGCACCCTGAGCGATCGACTCCTAGAATACACGGGCACCATCAGCCCACGCGAGATGTCCGCCCAAGTGCTGGATCAGATGGACCTCGAGCGTGAGAAGGGGATCACCATCAAGGCCAAAGCGGTGCGGATGATGTACCACGCCCGGGACGGAGAGACGTACAAACTGAACCTCATTGATACACCAGGCCACGTCGATTTCACCTACGAAGTCTCTCGCGCCCTTGTCGCTTGCGAAGGAGCCATCTTGGTGGTCGATGCCTCGCAAAGCATTGAAGCGCAAACACTGGCCAATCTGTACCTGGCACTGGATCACCACCTGGCCATCATCCCGGTAATCAACAAGATTGATCTCGTTTCAGCTCGCCCGGACCAGGTCGCCCAAGAAATAAACGACCTGGCTGGCATCCCTAAAGAACAGATCATTCTGGCCTCGGCCAAGCAGGGCATTGGCACCGAGGCCATCCTCGAGGCCATTATCGAGCGCATTCTACCCCCAGGTGGAGCTCCCAATTGGCCCACCAGAGCTCTGATCTTTGACTCCCACTACGATCCATACAGAGGGGTGGTTGCCTACGTACGTGTAGTGGATGGCGTCCTATCTCAGGGACAATCTCTACTGTTGATGTCCAAGGGCACGCAGGTAGAAGCCTTGGAAGTCGGTGTTTTCCGCCCCAGGATGACGCCCGCAGCAGGACTTGGCACTGGCGAGGTAGGCTATGTAGCCACTGGGCTGAAGAACATACGCGACTGCTCAGTCGGTGACACCATCACGTTGGCCGAAACACCTGCGAGCACCCCACTCCCAGGCTACAGACCGGCCAAACCCATGGTCTTTGCCGGCTTTTACCCGGTTGTGAACGAGGACTATAACCTGCTGCGCGATGCGCTGGAGAAGCTGCATCTGAACGATGCCGCCCTCTCCTACGAACCAGAGACATCTCAGGCACTGGGCTTTGGTTTTCGCTGCGGGTTCCTGGGTCTTTTGCACATGGAAATCGTGCAAGAGCGTCTAGAGCGAGAATACGATTTACAACTCATTGCTACTGCACCGAGCGTGGGCTACCAGGTGAAGACCCGGGATGGGAAGATAACTGAAGTACACAATCCGGCAGAGCTGCCACCACTGGAATGGATCGAAGAAATCAGCGAACCGTGGATACGGATCAGTATCTTCACTCCAGCAGAGTACATTGGGCCCATCATGGAACTGGCCACCCACCGACGTGGCGAGTTTGAGAGGATGGAATATCTCGACGAGCATCGTGTGCTGCTCAACTACCTGGTACCGTTGTCCGAGATAATGGTGGACTTTTACGATAGACTCAAGGCATGCTCGCGGGGATATGCTTCCCTGGACTATGAATTCGCCGAGCACCGGCCTGGAGACTTGGTCAAGCTGGATGTGCTGGTAAATCGGCAGCCGGTGGATGCCCTCTCGGTGATCGTGCATCGTGACCATGCCTATCCGAAGGGCCAGGCTCTGGTGAGCAAGCTGAAGAAAGCCATCCCCCGTCAGCTCTTCAACGTCGCGATTCAAGCCGCTATAGGCTCGCGGGTCATCTCGCGAGCCAACGTCAAGGCGTTGCGCAAGGACGTGTTAGCCAAGTGCTACGGTGGAGACGTAACGCGCAAGAAGAAGCTACTAGAGAGACAGAGAGAAGGCAAGGGACGGCTCAAACAACTGGGCAACGTAGAAATTCCTCAAGAAGCGTTCATGAGCGTGCTTAAGTTAGGCGACTGAGACTATAGAAGTGAGTCGCGAGTCATGAGTAATGAGTGATAGTAGCTCACTACTCCACACTAACGACTCACTGCTCATCAATCCGACTCAAGAGATACAAACGTGGAGACCAGGCGGTCGAACTCGCCCAGCAACGAATACTTGTACGGACAGCCGTTCTATCCAGCAACTCCTCTATCTTGGCTGGCACCCTTGTGGTCATTCGTGTGCGGTGTAGCTGCTTCTGCCGCCTGGACCTGGACAGGCAGCCATTTGCTTTGTCTGCTCTCAGGCTTGCTCCTGGTGGGCCCACTGCTTGGCATGGCCTGGGCAGCCAGCACTCAAACCAGTTGGCGGGAAGAACCAGTCGACGACCCGCCAGACAACACGACGCAGGGATCCATCCCAGCCTTGCCCTACACCCTTTCAGGCTCTGCCGGTCACCGACTTGGCACCCGCTTGTCAACAGCTCTGGCCTGGTGGCGACAGGTCGAACCTCGTCTGGGTAGGCCACTGCTGCAATTGGTAGGGAGCACCATCTTCTCTCTCACGGTAGCTGCTCAGCTGGGCCAACACACCCTTGCCTTGACCATCGCAGTGCTCGTCATCGCCTATGCGAGTGGGTTCGGCCGTGGGCCATGGGCTTCTCACCCAATCGCCTCCATTTCCTTTCCCCTGTTCACGGCATGGCTGTTGGGACATGCTGTTTACAACGTCCCACGTCCTGTATCTGTCTTGGCAGCTGCGTCCTTTTCTCTGGCTTTCTATGGATCCTCTGTCCTGAACAAGGGGCTTGAGCCTGTTGCTAAGGGCCTTACCTGGCCAGTCGCGTCACAGGGAGCAGCGGTAGCCAGCCTCATCGCTGTTAAGCAGCCCGTGGCTGCCGCTGTAGTAGCCTTGCTTGGGGCTCCACAGCTACTTCTAGCTCCTTTGCTGGAGACAGAGCACGGACGTGAACAATACTTTCGCGCCGTGCAATTGCATTTAGTGATCAGCATGTTCTTGACCGCACTGGCCCTGGGATATAAGCCGTGAGCTGGATCGGGCTGCTGACTGTTTTGCTGGCCGGAGCTTTCATCTACTGGCTTCTCATCCTGAGCGAGGGCGTCTACCTAGGCAAGAAGTCGGTCATTGCTCTTTACGATTGGGGGGCGGCAAAGTATGACCAGGTCAAGCAGGTGCAGCCACGTGATGATGCTCTCTACCTAGCACGCCCGCTCCTGGCAGCGCTGAAGGGGGCGCAATCCCCTTTGGTACTGGATGTCGCTACGGGAACGGGCCGACTTCCACTGAGCCTATTGCGACAATGGGATTTCCAGGGGCGCATCATAGGTCTCGACCTTTCGAGACGCATGCTGGCCATAGCGCGGCGCAAGACGTATTCGCAGCGTCACCGGGTCGCCCTGATTAGAGAAGATGCAATGGCACTGCCTTTTCCAGACAGCATCTTTCACGCCGTGACTTGTATAGAAGCTCTGGAGTTCTTGCCAAGGCCCTGGGGGGCTTTGGCGGAGATGGTGCGTGTACTGCGTCCCGGTGGACAGCTGGTCATAACCAACCGTGTGGGTTGGGACACTCTTTTCCTTCCAGGCCGTGCCTACCGCCCTGAGGTACTGGAACGGAAACTACACGCTTTGGGACTCACAAGCGTGAGGTCTCGCCGTTGGCAGGTCCACTACGACCTGATCGAAGCACAGAAACCACTGGCGGATTGTCCTGGTGTGACCTACGTGAATGGCTGCTCTGTTGTGGATGCTATAGAACGGGAAAGCGGAGCCGGGGACCCTCGACTCCGCTTTTCCGCCTACGATTGACCTTGATCCGCTCATGGACAGCCTATCGCTTCTTATATCTTTCCCTCTTGGGAGAGCTTGGGGTAACTCCTGTTTCTGCTTCCTGAGCCGTATGGGTCCAGGCTGTGTGATGCCCCCTTTGCTCAAACCGTGAAGTAGCTCATCGGCACGCCTAGATAGTGAGCCAGGGCCTCAAGCTCAGAGGATGGGATGTCCCGTTTGCCGTACTCGTACTCGGAGATACGTCGCGCCGGAATGCCCAACAGATCGGCACATTCTTTTTGCAACTTGCCTGCCTGCTTCCGAGCTTGGCGCAGCAATGCACCCACGATCTTGCGCCGAATGCGCGGCTTGTCCACGTGGAGTATGTCTATGTTCTCGTCCTCCACTGCTGCTTCATCGTCAAAGAAGTACCCCAGCGGCACACCACATAGCTCGGCCACGACTTCTAACTCCGGTAGCGAGAGGTCGTGTTGTCCCTGCTCGTATTGTGCATAACGGTATCTGGATACATGCAATGACGTAGCAAGTTCAGCCTGACTTCTACCCGCACTCAGCCGCGCATGGCGCAACAGAGCTCCCGTGATCTTTCGACGGATGGCTTGTTTGTCTGGTTCGCCCATAGGCCACCTCACTACGCAACTGGAAGGTCTTGTTGACATTATATCATGGTTTCTCTCAGCCTGCAACCCGTTCACTGGCCATTCGTCGGCACAGACGCGCAGCGGTGGCTGGACAAAGGTAACAGCCTGAACTATACTGTAGTGGACGGGGGAGGCGTCGCATGGATACTGGTTTGGATAGCGCGCTCCAGTGCTCTGTTTGCCGCCGTCGCTGCCTGATCAAACCTGGTGAAGTGGGCTTCTGTCGAACGCGGCGCAATGTGCAGGGGAACCTACAAAGCGTGGTCTACGGGCGGCTAGCCGCGTTGGAAAGTCGGCCCATTGAGATCAAACCCTTTTTCCACTTTCACCCTGGCTCCACTGCGCTCACCTATTGCAGCTATTCATGCAACCTGCGCTGCCGTTGGTGCCAGAACTGGCACCTAAGCCGCAAAGATCCTTTGCAAGCCCGAGCTAGGTACGTCTCACCAGAAGATTTGGTGGACATGGCTCTGCACTTTAGCGATCAAGGGCTCTGCTGCAGCTTCACTGAACCAACCTTGCTACACGAGTACAACATGGCAGCCTTTTCGTTGGCCAAAGCGGCTGGGCTGTACACCTGCTATGTGTCCAACGGTTACATGACCCTCGAGACTCTGCAGGAGTTGCAAGCTGCAGGCCTGGACGCGATCAAATTTGATGTGAAGGGCGACGCGGATGTGTATCGTGAGTACTGTGCTGCTCCGCATGGAGAGAAGGTTTGGGAGACAGCAGCCGCGGCCAAGGAAATGGGGTTGCACGTAGAAATTGTGAACCTGGTGGTCACCGGCGTCAACGATTCTGAGGAGGCGTTGCGTGATTTGATTCACCGTCACGTACAGGCCGTCGGCGGTGAGACGCCGCTGCACTTTACACGGTACCATCCGGCGTACCAGATGCAGGCTCCACCCACGGAGATAAGCACACTGGAGCGCGCTTATGACTTGGCTCGCCAGGCAGGTCTGGCTTACCCCTACCTGGGCAATGTTCACGGGCACCCCGCTGAGAACACCTACTGTCCTTCCTGCGGCCAACTGCTGATCGAGCGTTTCTCGTACACCGTGCGGCGAATTCTTCTCACGCCTCTGAACGAGTGCCCCTCTTGCGGGAGGAGCATACCCTGTATCCTGTAGGCCCCGTGCTGGCGGACGTATCGTGCGGAACCGGAATGTGGCGGTGGAGACGCTTTTTGTCTTGGGAACCTTTGTCTTTCGCGCATCGTCTCAGGATGTGAAAGTCTGTAGCACATGTCCTGAGGAGGTGCGCGATGAAAGTGATTACTCTGGTCCGCCGGACAGGCATACCCAGGTCCATGCGTTTTGTGCTCGTGGCCTGCGCCTTTCTGTGCTTATCCCTGGCTACTGCCCAGGTAGCCAGTGCAGATGGGTTCATCATCCCCGTGCCGCCCCCGCACGTCGTGGAGGTCGTGCCTGACCTCGCTGTCAAGTACCATCACGTCCGCGTCACGATCGAGGATCAAGTGGCCGAGACTCACATTGACCAGGTTTTCCTCAACGATTCTCCGTACGACCTGGAAGGCACGTACATCTTCCCCCTGCCCGAAGAAGCAGCCATCTCCGACTTTGCCATGTTTGTGGATGGCGAGCGCCTTTCGGGCAAAATGCTGGACAAAGATGAAGCGCGCCGTGTCTATGAGAGCATTGTGCGTCGCCGCCGCGACCCCGCGCTGTTGGAGTATGTAGGCCGCAACGCTTTTCAGGCCAGCATCTATCCGATTCCGGCGCATGGTGAGAAACGCGTGCAACTTGCCTACAGCCAGGTCTTGCTGGCGGAAAAGGGCCTGGTCCACTACGTCTATCCCTTGGACACAGAGCGTTTCTCCAGCCGCCCGTTGGAAGAAGTGGTGATTACGATTGACTTGGAGTCCCGAGTCCCGATCAAGGCCATCTACTCTCCCAGCCACAAAATCGCCGTCGAGCGCACGAGTGAAACATCGGTCCGCGTGAGTTTTGAAGCCAACGACGTCCGGCCGGACAAAGACTTCGAGCTGTACTACAGCATCTCCGAGGACAATGTGGGCTTGAACCTGCTGTCGTACAAGGAGCGTGGCGAGGATGGATTCTTTCTCCTCCTGATTGCGCCGAAGATGGAAGCAGATGAACAAGCAGTTGTGGCAAAGGACGTCATCTTTGTGCTGGACACCTCTGGCAGCATGGAGGGACAAAAGCTGCGGCAGGCCAAGGATGCCGTCGAGTTTGTCCTCGACCACTTGCACCAGGAGGACCGCTTCAACATCGTTGCGTTCAATACTGGTGTGAGAATGTATGCGTCCCGTTTGCGACCAGCTTCAGAACGCAGCGATGCTCGCCGTTTCGTGCGCGGCCTGTCTGCAGGAGGTGGAACCAACATTGACCGTGCTCTGCTGGAAGCGCTGGACATGGCCAAAGGTGAGCGACCGCAGTTCATCGTCTTTTTGACCGATGGCTTGCCCACCGAAGGTGTGACTGATCTGGAGCGCATCATCGCTGATGTAGACCGGGCAGCAACAGAGAATGTGCGGCTGTTTACTTTCGGGGTGGGCTACGACGTGAACACCATCCTGTTGGACACCATCAGCCAGGAACACCGTGGAGCAAGCGCTTACGTGGAGCCTGGGCAGAGCATCGAGGAAGAAGTAGCCGCTTTCTACACCAAAATCAGCACACCACTCCTGTCGGACCTGCAACTGCAAGTGGAGGGGGTCTTGGTGGAAGACATGTACCCCTATCCTCTGCCAGACCTCTTTGCCGGTAGTCAACTGCTCGTGGCAGGCCGTTATCGCCAGGGTGGCAGAGCACGAGTAACAATGCGGGGCACAGTTAACGGTGAGGAACACGTATTCTCCTATCCCGGGATCGGCTTCAATGCCCAGGGTGGGCAGGATTTCATCCCACGCCTGTGGGCAACACGTAAGATTGGGCACATGCTCAAGGAGATTCGCCTGCATGGGGAAAACGAGGAATTGGTGGATAGCATCGTCTCCCTCAGTGTGCGCTATGGCATCATGACGCCCTACACCTCTTTTCTGGTGGACGAGCGCCAGGAGATCCTCACCGATGCGGGTCGAAAGCTTGTCGCGGAAAGCAGCCCGCTCGCTGCGCCCTCAGCGATGCCTTACTCTGGTGCGAAGGCTGTCGCTGACAGCCAGGCACAGAACAGGCTGGTGGAGACGGAATTGGGTGGCGGAAGCGACGTGGCTGAAATCAAGCTGGTGGCGAACAAGACTTTCATCCTGCGCGACAACGTCTGGACGGATACGACCTACGACCCGCAAAAGATGCGCGTCACTCGCCTGCAGTTTGGCGGCACAGAATACTTCAGACTGCTCGCGGAACATTCAGAATGGGGCAAGTACCTCGCGGTGGGTGAGCGGGTCATTGTTGTGCTGGACGGCGTGGCCTATCAGATCGAGCCAGGGAACGGTGAAAATGCGTACGTTCCCACTCCCACCCCCCAGGCTCTAAGCCCCTGGGAACAGTTCTGGCAGTGGTTCCGCTCCGTCACTCGTTGAGCCGCATTCTGGACAACAGACGAGGCTGGGCAGCAGGAAGGCAGAGGTGCTGCCCAGCCTCTGTGTATGGGAGCATGTAGCAAGGGAGAAGCTACGACCTTTCTCCAGGTAAGAGCTTCGTATCTTTTGCGCATTTGTTACGTCATCTGGGATAGACGGAAAGTACTCTCGTTATGTCGCAATAAGCAGCGCCAGGAGACTTTATCTCCTGGCTGAAGATGCGCTGCAATCGGCCTTGGCCGATTTATGGGGCCTCAGCCGGGGAACTTTATTCCCGGCGTTGGCGCAGACCAGGCCGATTGCGACAAAGTGGGTAACAGCCAGATTTCCTTGGCACTTGATTTTTCCGAGATTTGGTGTATGATATAGTCAAGAAACCGGGTATGGCCTTCTACTGCTTCGTGCATCAGCCGTTCGTCCTCGCGTAGCATCTTCGTCGCCTGCGACGAACGGCGCTTGACGGGATTGCTAAACCTGTTTGGCTGGATTCTCGCATGAGAACGGCTACTTCAGCTTAGCAACGAACGCAGCACCCTGTAAAGTTCGCTGAAAAAAGGAGGGCTAGCAAGATGAGCCGAAAGTCGTTGTTGCGCACTGTGACGACAGTGCTTGTGATTGGCATGTTGCTGTGCCTGAGTCCGTTCTCCGTGTTGGCTGCGCCTCCGTTACCCACTACGCCGACCCCCGTTCCCGCTGCGCCAGCGCCACCGTTGGGGTATCCTGTGTACCACGTGGTGCAGTGGGGGGAGAACCTGACGAGGATTGCCCGACGCTATGGCACCACAGTGTGGGCCATAGCCCAGGCCAATGGCATCTGGAACATCGACTACATCCGAGCGGGTCAGGTACTGTGGATACCGGCATACGGGCCTAGTCCTGGGACTTGGCAAATCTACATCGTGCAGCCCGGCGACACCTTAAGCGGCATCGCCTGGCGCTTCGGCACCACGGTGTGGGCTATTGCCCAGGCGAACGGTATCTGGAATCCGCATCTCATTTACATCGGACAGAGGCTTTACATTCCCTAGTAACCGCGTGCGTTGATCAGTGCCTGTGACCTGAACCAGGCAACTGAGAGGCAGCGGTTCGCGAGCAGTTCAAAAGGAGGGAGCCATGAGGAACCTCGTGCGGAGAGGCTTGCTGTTCATTGTATTCCTGTTGGTCTTGCAGTTGCTTGTAGGGGTCACAACAGCCCTGGCTGACCCTGGCTATCACGTGGTCAGGCCTGGGGAAACGCTCTTCTCCATCGGCCGCCTGTATGGTGTCAACCCATACACCATTGCGTCGGCGAACGGTCTGCCCAATCCCAATTACATCCAAATAGGGCAAATGCTGTACATTCCTGGTGGCTGGTATCCTCCAGCGCCACAGCAATGGTGGTCTTGGCCATACGGGTGGTACGGCTGCTACTGGGGCTACTATCCTTACCAGTGGTGGAACTGGTGCTGGTGGGATCCCTAGAGGCTTTGTAGACCAAGCGGGGGGTATCGAGGGGTGCCGACCTCGATACCCTTCTTTTCTTTCTGTAACGATCTTCACTGGAGGATACAATGGATTGCGTTGTCAAGAATGGCACGGTGGTTACTGCCGAAGGTATTGTGGATGTGGACATTGGCATCGAGGGTGAGAAGGTCACTGCCATAGGCTCACGCCTTAAAGGCGACAAAGTAATTGACGCCAGTGGCCAGTACGTGTTTCCGGGTTTTATTGATGCGCACGTGCATCTGCAGATGACCATCGGCGACATCACCTCAACTGATGACTTTACCACGGGTACGATCGCCGCCGCTTGTGGCGGCACAACCACCGTCATAGACTTTACCAGCAACTATCGAGGCGATGACCTGCTCGAGGGTGCTGCCGCACGACGTGCAGAAGCTGATGGTCGTGTGGCCGCGGACTATAGTCTGCACCTAACCTTAGCCGACGCTGCAGAGAAAACACTGGCGCAACTGCCGATCCTGGCTAAGGCAGGCTATGCCAGCACCAAGTTGTACACCACCTACGAAGGTCTCCGTCTGGAGGACGGGGAGTTGCTGCGTTTGCTGGCAGCGACGCGGGATTGCGGCATCCTGCCCATGGTCCACACCGAGAACCACGATGCCATTGCCTATCTGACGGCTGAGCTCCTGCGCCAGGGCAACACAGCGCCCAGGTTCCATACCCTCAGCCGCCCGCCGCTGGTCGAGGCGGAAGCTGCGAACCGCGTGGCAGTTCTGGCACAACTGGTGGATGCCCCACTGTACATTGCACATCTCACCTGCCAGGAGACCCTGGAAGCGGTGCAGGCTGCACGCCGGCGCGGGCAAAAGATCTATGCGGAAACCTGCCCCCAGTACCTTTTTCTCTCCAAAGATGACTATGAGCGGCCTGACTTCGAAGGTGCCAAGTTTGTGTTGTCTCCGCCACTTCGCGACAAGGCCAACTGGGAAGTGCTATGGCAGGCGCTGGCCGAAGGACAACTGCAGGTGGTAGCCACCGACCACTGCCCGTGGTACTACGAAACGCACAAAGTGCGTGGCCGTGATTCCTTCGCCAAGATCCCCAACGGTGCGCCGGGCATCGAGACGCGCGTGCCGCTGCTGTTCAGTGAGGGTGTGGGCAAGGGACGCCTCTCCTTGCAGCAGTTTGTGGATGTGTGTGCCACTGGCCCGGCCCGGCTCTTTGGTCTGTATCCACGCAAAGGGACCATCGCTGTAGGTTCTGACGCCGACCTGGTGATCTACGATCCCGACAAGGAAGTGACGCTCTCCTTCAAGGCCCTCCATCAGCGGGTGGATTACTGTCCTTTCGAAGGGCAAAGGCTGCGTGGCTATCCCCGGCTGGTCTTGCTCCGTGGCCAGGTCATCGTGGAAGATGGGGAATTCGTAGGCCATGTTGGGCAGGGACAATTCATCGCCGGGCAGCCCTTCGCTTTCCTTTAGAGGACAAGACACCGGGTTTCTGACAGAAACCCGGTGTCTCATTGTGTTTATGACTCCTAGAAGGCCAAATCCTCCAGCCCTAGCTCTTGCAGCTTCTCAGGCGTAGGCATGCCGGTTTGGGGATCCCAACCCCGCACGTGGTAGAACGCCGATAGCAACACATCCATGTCCGGCACTTTTGTTTCTACCTCATCGTTGTCTGGCAGTGGCTGCAACAGCAGTTTGGGCAGGCAGTCGTTCTTCGCCGTCAGCCCCAGCTTGCCGTTGAAGAGGCGCTTGAGGTTGAAGGCACGCTCGCCGAGTGGCAGGAGGTCGCCGATCTGCACATCCCAGCCGGTGACGGCATTGAGCAGGTCCACAATGGTGTTTACCTCTGCATTGCAGAACCTGCACATAATCAGTGAATTGTAGAGTGTGCACCAATCCTGCGTTCGTGCGGTCATCAGCGCTTTTTCTTCCGAGCTTTCGAGGCGGTTCCCAACCTGTATGTCCAGTTCATACACTGCTGCGCCCAGGTCAACCTGGTACATGTCTCCCTGATTGTGGCAGGCACCACGGGGCGAGGTTGCATAGACCAAGGCCATGGCTGCAAAGGCACGCGGGTCGTGCATTGGCACCTCCAGCCCGTTGACCTGCAAGGCCAAATCCTCGGCACCGTACCGGCGTCCCAGGCTCTGTGAGCCCTCGGCCAAAACAGCACCAAAGCCCTCGCGGTGGGCAATCTGTTCGGTCAGCACCAAGGATGGCTCGATGTCACCCCACTGCAGCTCTAACCCACCTGTGTCGGCTTTGGAGATGATCCCCTGGTCATAGAGATAGTAGGCGAAGGCAATGGTCGCACCGGCACTGATCGTGTCCAGGCCATAGAGGTTGCACAGGTGCCCTGCGTAGGCCACTGCCGGCAAGTCATCGCTGAGGATCAGTGAGCCATAAGCGACGACAGTCTGAAACTCAGGCCCATCTACTCTGCTGGTGGCGTGTTTGCCCTGGATGGTCGTCACCCGACCGCAGCCAATCGGGCAGCGGTAGCAAGCCCTTTTGCCGCTGAGGATAGTCTCAGCCATTGTCGCGCCACCCAGGTTTGTGACTGGCTCCCACAGCTCCAAAGTAAAGTACCGGGCTGGCACGTCCCCCATCCACATCGTC
>SMTZ1_10006251_pt1 | contig 17552 bp, 12 predicted proteins | sample DeeMarSWOR136_30_FD_25667 | JGI IMG/M metagenome (IMG submission 25667)
TATGGAATTGGAGAACCACAAATCGCTACTCCGTGTGAACCAAACCAATAACCACCCTGCCGTGGACGATCGTTTAGGAGTCGCAAAGATGTACTAATACCTCTCGCCTGTGGTGCGACTCCATACTCCAGTTGAAAGTCGGGGTGAGAAGATTTGAAGCTCCGATCACCTGAACCCCATTTGTCGGGCAGATATCCTGACAGGTCATTTTACATTCAAATTAGAACTTCTGTGTTGGTTGGGAAAATTCTGTCTTGTTGGCAGACTGCCAACCGGCAACAACCAGTTGCGCCACGTCCGCTAGCACATTGCTGGCAAGAGTCTAGCTATCATTGCAACATGACAGGCTGAATGAAAAAGGGAATTGGTGACACCAGAATTTGAGGCGAGTTCATCGCCCAATACAAAGCGCTTACCCCGTTCCTGAAATGGACATACCTATCCCTGACCTATTCAGAGCCTGGGAATACCTTGACGCTTTGTCGGAGGATTGAACATTTGGACAGCTCATGTAGTCAGGTAACAAAAGACCCTTTTGTGTCTGATGCTATATGACCGGTTGTTGGACAGCGTTCCAAGCAATTGTGCGATGAAGGCACTGCATTAGTGCGCACGAAGCCCAGGAGCCATGGTTTGTCAGCTAGGTGTCCCGGTAAGTACACTGGTTGATTATCAGCATCGTAGGTTGCGTTCATTACATTATTCTGCTCGGGGAAGTTTACGCGTACCCAGGGTACTCCTCCAGCAACGGCAGCGTTGACCATATCCGCGGCGTGCTTGCACTGCCACCACATGGGAGGTTGATGAAACATCGGTATCTCGGCCAGCTCGCTTGGAGGTTGGGCATGATCCCACTCCGCCTGCAATCTCAAATATCCGCCCCGAAATTCGCCAATGAATTTGTCCGCCTCCCGTTCCGCCCAGAAGGCCTGGTTTTCCAGAGAAGGGTCACGATACAGGCTGTAGTGTCCAAACATCTCATGTACCTGTTCATATCTATAGTGGCACGGGTGAGAAGGTGATGTGTAGAGGGCCCAGGGTTCATGAGCGGTGACAAAGCTGTTAGAGGGCCCTTCACCGTCTACGATATACTTGATGGGTATTTCGGGATGGCGTCCCGCACAGCCCGCTGCCATAGTGATGCCATAAGACTGAGTGCTGACGCCAACATTGTCTGGTATGATGTAGTCCAGCCCGATAACGTATTCCACAATCTCGGCCAGACCATCTTGATGACGGAAGCCATTGAAGTCCTCAGTCCCCTCTGACGCGATATCGTCAGGATGATCACTGCCTCTACCTTCGGCATTGAAACAGACTACCACCATTCCCGCTTCAGCAAGTATCCTGGCCTCAGTACCCTGTGCAGCTAACCTGCCGGGGCCAATACCACCCGGAATCATGACTATAGCGGCGAAGGACCGATTAGGATAGAGAGTGGGGTCAGGCCGCCGTATCATTCCATAGACTCTGTTACCAGAGGGCATCACAAGGTCGAAGTCCTCCACGACCGTTGCGTAGGGATTTGTGCCAGGCTCTTCATTGGGCAGAGTCTCAATATAGCTGCCATTACCCCCACAACTGATTACTAGAAAGACCCCAATCGTCGCGATAGTGATGAGGATATTTTTCATTCGCCTCTCGTACTATTGTAGACAAGATGCCGAGACTGGTTTTGACTAACCTGCAGAATCCATTATGACGGGTGTCCAATAAGCAGTCAAATGGGCTGGTTACACCTGATTGGCGTAGCCCCTCTTCCTCTTAGACATCACACAAACCACCTCTATTGCTACGGCAGAACAATCCAGGCTAACGTGACCTTCTAGCAGTCTAGACTAATATGCAATATGCTAAGCTAGTCAATGGTTAGCCCTTTCGCTTCCTGCATTTCCGTTGCCAGACTTGTCACATGGCAGGCAGTCAGAATGGTGAAAATACCTTTCAAGATTAGAGTTGGCAACCATGAGAGGAGTTTAACGATGAGTGTAAGAAGCCCCCGGTAGAACAAGGGCAACACCTGACTGCCAGGACGATACAAATCAGGTTCAGCCCCCGAATGAAAGACACCGCCAGGCTAGCCAGAGCAAAAGCGATGAAGCATATCCATAGAGGTCGGACAAGCGCCGCAAGAAGTCCAGCAGTAATGGCTACTAGAACGAGGCCCAGCAACAGTCAAACAAAGGGATACAATGTATCTATCGAGAAGACGAAGATAGGATCACGCAGTGGCCCAATTTGGCGGCCGATGTTGCCTAAGTAGCTACTAGCTGCTACGAGCAATATAAGAATGTGTTTGGATATCCTGAATGAGTTATGGCATAATATGGCGACGCAGGTATCTGGCCACTTATGCCATGGCTGGAGCGACGGAGAATATCAAGTTATTAGAGAGACAATGGAGGGCCCACATGGAGCAACCTCAGGCACGGGATATCGCTAAGAGAATTATTGACAACGTAGAGAAAGTCATCATTGGCAAAGGCTGGGCCGTAGAGTTGGCAGTCACGGCGCTTCTGGGTCAAGGGCACATCCTCATAAAGGACACGCCAGGGGTGGGCAAGACCATGCTGGCAAAAAGCTTGGCCCAGTCGATAGACGGCGTTTTCAGGCGGATACAGCTCACACCAGATATGCTTCCCAGTGACATCACCGGCGTGTCTGTTTTCAATCAGCAGACCGGTGAGTTTGTGTTCCGTCCAGGCCCTATCTTGGGGCAGATCGTTCTGGCAGACGAGATCAACCGAGCTACGCCCAAGACGCAGTCAGCTCTTCTGGAAGCACTAGCGGAGCGACAGGTTACAGTGGACGGGATAACGCATAACATCGCTCGTCCCTTCATGCTAATTGCCACCGAGAATCCCATCGAACACGAAGGCGTCTTTCCTTTGCCAGAGGCACAGCTGGACCGGTTTATGATGCGAATACAGCTGGGCTACCCCTCCTTCGATGACGAGATGTCCATTATAGATAGTCAACGCATGCAACATCCGATCGAGAGCCTTGGTGTTATTGCCAGTGCAGATGAGGTGAGAGAAGCGCAGGAGAGTGTCAAAAATGTCTTTGTACACGAAGAGGTTCAGCGCTACATAGTTGCACTGGTCTATGCCACGCGAAAACGCGATGATGTGATCCTGGGTGCCTCGCCTCGGGCGTCCCTGGACCTGTTCCGTTCTTCTCAGGCGCTGGCACTACTGAGAAGGCGGGACTATGTCATACCGGACGATGTGAAGGAACTGGCAGCGGTGGTGATGGGGCATCGCGTGATTGGCGCTCCTGCAGTCCGCATGAAGGGTGTTGATGGTCGCCAGATTGTTGAAGATGTGCTGGAGCATGTAGCGGTTCCTGGTGCTCGAGTTAGCGGTTGGATGGCCCATGGTTGAGACTGACAGGGCATAGGTTCCCGATTACAAGAAGGCCAAAGGAACTGAGGATTTCGCCACCCGTCATGGCGGTAACTACCGGTGATGTCACCACGGAATTAGGGGGATAGGTCAGCGACCTGAGTTAGATGCGACTCACACAACAAGTTGTTCAGGATTTTCAACGTCTCAAGTGCAGTTTGAATGGTAAGGCACTGTGCAGGGCGCGCCGTAGCAGATGGTTGCGCACCTCTGGCCATGCCCTTGCGATGTTGGATCTGTCCTCGCTGTTCAAATCATGCTTACTATAGGATACACGCACATACGTATCTACTATTTCGTCCAGGGCTGCTGACATCTTGGGCACCGCGGCTGCTAGCCTACGGCCGTATTCTTGAGGTGTGAAGTTCTCCTTCGGCCCTACCCCACTCAACGCGGCGAGGTGGCCTATTCTGGCGTATGCTACCCGGGGCTCTGATACCTGTCCGAGCAGGCGTCTCCAGCCCAGCCACACGATCGCACCAAATAATGCCAACCCCAGAGGTATTGCCAGTAACCGAACATTCCAGGGAGTGTCTGTCTCCTTACTATCTGGCTCGACTGCAGGGTCATCGATACCGTCGGCATCTTGTGGTGGAAAACCAAATTCTCCCCGAGTAATGACAACGTGAACAGGGGTAGGCTCGAAGGGTATCCAGCCATATCCTGGGAAGAACACCTCGCACCAGCTATGGCTATTCCGGACAACGAAAGTCTGCTGCAAGTCCTGCCATGCATCGGGGCCATGACCCATCATATCCCCAGGCCCGTACTGCTCTGTCGATTCTCCCGGACCATACCCCGCTACCATGCGAGATGGTACTCCCGAGGTGCGTAATAACACTGCCATAGCAGAGGCAAAGTATTGGCAGTATCCCTCTTGCAGTTCAAACAGAAAGTAGTCAACACCGTCGGCGCCGTCGGGAGGTGCTTCCATATCCAGCGTATACTCCAGGGTGCGAAGATAGTCTCGAACCGCTATGGCCTTCCCGTACGGGGTTTCAGTATCCTCGGTCAGTTCCTGTGCAAGGTCTGTAACGCGCGAGGGCATAGTGTCAGGAAGCTGCAGGTATCTGTCCAGGATCCAGTCAGGATACCCGGCACCTGCTGCCGACAAATCGGCTTCGGCTGCTGCGGACACAAGTATAGTGGCGTGGTACGAGTCACCAGCGGCAATTGGATCGCTGGTGCGCACCGAAAGCGTATCTGCCAGGATCGGGGCATGCTGCTCCACGGTAAACTTCTCAACTCCTTCTATGTCGGATTCCCAGGACACAACCCACACATCCTTAGTCAGAGCGGATCTGATGTCCGACTCTGTTAGGGTGTTGTGCGAGGCGGAGCTCATTTCCTGTATGTGCGAAAGCGCCTCTTGCAGGTCAAGTGGTAGGCTTTCTGCTTCCACAGCTAGTTCTGCTTCGCTTCCCACAGCAAATGATATCTGGTGAATAGCAGGTTGCGGCACTTCTAGCTGATATTCAATTGACATGTCCACGGGATAGCCGCCCAGATACACTGGTTCCCCTGCGGCCAACGAGAATAGCGCCGTTACGCTCACCTCGACCTCCTGTGACTTCTGGAACTCTTCCAGCGGCTCTTGTTCAGGGGTCAATTCCGGAGACACCATCTGTGTATCGCCGGTCTCCCATCCTTCGTGCGTATACACATCATAGCTCCTGGCGCGCAAATAGATGGGGAAAGGAGCTTCTACTATTAGAACAGATTCCTCTCCCATGGTTGTGCCCCCTCCAAAAGGCTGGGTAGGCCCGAAGGAATGGCCCGAGTCCGTCTCCTTAGCGGGCAGCCCGCCAACGGATCTGGCAAACTCTTCCCCTATAACACTCGCTGGCGCGCTGATTCTGTCCCATACTGCTGCCACTGGAGCAAGCTTCACTGAGGTTGAAGGGAGCAAGCAAGTGACTACCACAACCGCCAGTGCGAACCTGAAGGCATTAGGCAGAAGCCGCGAATCTGGTGGAAAGCGCTGGACGCTTCTGTGGTCCCAGTCATGCTCGCGCTCCAGAACAAACAGACGCGCCACCAAAAGAAAGACTACGAATAGGTACGGATACAGGAGAAGCCTCTGTGCTCCAGGTAGAAAGTTTGTGAAATTGACAACCACGATGATTCCGCTGGGAAGCACTGCGCCCCATATGTTGTGCCTGCGGAAAAACGACCAGGAACAGATGAACCCCACTAGCCACGAGGTGAGCAAAAGAAAGAAGCTCAAAGGCAATGTGTCAGAGATTGCGCTACCGTTCACGAAGGCTTTCGCCCATATGAAGAGACGGTTTGCGACCTCCGCATAGCGGTCAAGGCTAGTAGCACCTTCAACCAGACTGGTAAGCTGATAGAAGCTAAGGTAAATGCCAAGCAGCAGGCCACCGATAGCTAACAGCCACCCGTTGAAGCGCATCTTGGCCAGCAGAAGGCCCAGCACCACGCCCCAGAGTGCCAGGAGGTACAATCCCGGTGTTGCTGCTACCCACTCCACGCTTCCGACCGACCAGACGGCCAGCATCACAGAGAGTAGTAGAAGTAGGAAAGTCGCCCAGCCCTCCGAAGGGCCCTTGAGCATCTGCCACAGAAGGCTCTTGATGCGCCTCAGCAGCCACCACACGCCCTTGCTGAGTTGCCTCAGTACCCAACGTATGCGCCTACTTGCTGTTCTTATTACCTGCGGCATATCTCCATCCCATTATCTTTCGGAAGCCGGTATCTGCTCGGGCTTACTATACTGAGTAAAGATGGGCAGGTTATCGAGGGTTATCGGTCGAGAAAGTGCATGAGAAAGCGGATCTCCCATATGTACTACGTACACAGGAATTCCAACGCTCACGAGCCGCACTACAACTTCATCAATGGCTTGCCTGCCTCCGAAGCCAGCAGGGTCGACCAATACTACAACAATATTGAGACTGCGGGATCTCAGTTCTCGCAGTACCGCTATCCACTCAGTGGCGGTAGATGAAGTAACGACAAGAAGAGAGCCCGACCTGCCAAACTGTCCCGCGTGTTTCACCAGTACACCAGCCAGGGGGTTATCCCCTTCAGTCTTGGACAAGGTGAGCGTCTCCAGAACTCTGGACATCTGTTGTGTGCCACCCCTCAATGGCAGCAGATATTCATGGTCGCCATAAGCTATCAGGCCCACCGAGTGTTCCTTCATCACGGCAAGATGAGCGAGTGACGCGGTAATGGCAACAGCATATTCATCCGTTTTCTCCGTACCTTGGCTGTGGTGAATTTTCCGCTCCAGGTCCAGAACAACCCACACGTCACCACTCCCCCCACAGTCAAACTCCTTGGACATGAGTTGACCACTCTTGGCGGTGGACAGCCAGTGGATCTGATTCAGGCTATCGCCATGAATGTATTCGCGAATTGTAGCTACGTGAGGAGTGCGACTCTGAGAGCGATACCGTATGCTTTCCTCCCCCAGCCGCTCAGCCACCGGAATGTGGAAATAGGGCAACGTGACGATAGGTGGCTGTACCATCACTTTGATGGGATTGCCCTGTATTATCTGCACTTGAAATAGCCCCAAGGGATCGCTGGTACGCGCCATTAGCGGGCCTATGGTGTAAACACCACGGGCATGACAGAATGTATCAATCTCTAACCGCTCATGTCCCCTAGCTCCAATTGCGGTGGCTATGCCCGAGACATTACCGGGCATGTTGCTCATTAGCACGATTTCTATCCAGCCTGTTGGCAGAGGGGAGTCATTGCACACATAAACATGCTCTTTCAGCATGTCCCCTACTTGCACCGCATACGATTTGTCTTGCATCTGCATATCCAGACGAAACAGTTTCAACCGGACACAAACATAGCTACCGACTACAACCAGCGTCAGGAAATAGCTCACACGATAGAGAGCAACATCACCGGCGGCAATGGCCAGGAGCAGGATGATGGCAAGGAGGATCAGCATCCCCCTTCCCCGCCGCGTTGTTTGGGCACAAAAACGGCGAAAGACTCTGCCTACCACGTGGATGCAATGTTTCATTGCTGTACAAACCATAATGCACTACTGACAATTTGGTTGCACCAAAATCTCAGTTTATACTGTATCGCCCCACAGCGCAATGTCAAGCGTTTTTTCTTCTTTGTAGATTTTCGCCGGATTGGTGAGAAGCCGGTGAACTGGGTGATAGAGGCTCAACCCTGGGCCCCATACCAACTCATCATAGCAAAGTAACAAACTGGAAGATTCCCCGGGTTTCGGGAAAGAACTGCCTGTTACTGCACGGGAGAAATGTTGACCTGCAGTTCGCAAAGGCAATCGACCGACGGTAGCTCAAGCACTCAGATGGCCCCCGAAATCATATCGTGCTTTGTTAATTCCTGAAAACTGACACAAGCGACGACTAGGGTTAAACCATAATCACGTTGAACAACGCCATATTGTACAACACTAGAGTGCGGTGATAATCTGGCGAAACAGCATCTGATTCGCGGCAGCTCTGATCCTTCACCTTGTGAAGGATGGTGTCCCTTCAGCGCTCAACGACGGGTGTGTACTGCTTCAGCGTTAGTGAAATCAGTTATCCATGAGTGTTGAACCGTAACGGAATTGGCTCCTGTCATTTCGCCTAACACAGTGAGTTGCAGTCGGATGGATCCGGATCAACAATCTCAAGGGTTGTTGTAGATAAGTACGCACAACTCAGGGGTATGTAGGTAGACATTCCATGGTCTGCCTAAGAGAAGCACATTATGCTTGTGGCCTGCAGCTGAGCAGAGATCTCCACGGGGCACTTCCTTATTTGCGGACGATACTTCAAATACTAGGCGGAACGAGATATAATCTGACATCACTTAATGTAAGAGGTTAACTGATGATTCCCGATCAGACAGCAGAACTCATCCGCTCCAAGCTGGAGGAAAAGGGCTATCGTGGCATAGTGCTACCCATCGAGCATGTTGCTCAACTCAAATATGAGATGGAAGAGTGCAACGGTCAGGGAAAATTGGACGCGGAACTGTATGAGAAACGGCTGACTTATTTTGAATTCGACGTCACAACACAGCTTACAGGGGCTTGCTCAATCATATTGACTGCAGCTCCACAGGCTCAGCGCAAGGTCACGTTCCATTTCAATGAGCATACCTATTCGGCCGTGATCCCTCCCACTTACTATGCTGACACAGATGACCAAATTAGGAACATACTCCAGAACATTCTCAGTTCTAACGACTACCAGCTTTACCCGGCTGCGTTGCCGCTGAAATTATTGGCAGTGTGCAGCGGAATGGCAGAGTATGGGAAAAACAACATCGCTTACGTGGAAGGTCTGGGGAGCTTTGTTCGACTCAAAGCGTTTGTTTCGAACGTGCCTACTGATAGAGGTGACTGGTCAGAACCGCGGGTAATGAAGGAATGTGATAGGTGCAAGGCATGTGTTAATGAATGTCCCACCAGAGCGATTATCCCGGACCGCTTCTTGATTCATGCGGAGAGATGCATTACCTTCTTCAATGAAGAGAGCGAAGAGTTTCCTGAATGGATAAACCCATCTTGGCACAATAGCCTTATAGGCTGCATGAAGTGCCAGCTTGTCTGCCCGGTAAACAAGCCTCTTGTCAAATGGGTGGAAGAAGGAGAATCTTTCAATGAAGCCGAGACCGAGTTAATCCTGAATGGAGTACCACTTGATCGCATCCCAGCCGAAACAGCTCGCAAACTCAATCGTGGCTATATGCTGGAATACCTGGATGTGCTACCAAGGAACTTGCGCGCCCTGTTAGAGTGATTATTCATTAAAGCGGCTTTCTCTTGTTTCCATCTCTGCTGTGCCAGACTGCGCGCTACTCATTCACCAACTGCAGAAAAGTCAGCAATGTTGGCCAATAATCTGGCATGCCAGTATATCGCTATTAGCCTACAGCAGACGAAGTCAGTGCGGCGACTGCTTCTTTGTCCAAACCTTGTACGAGAGCCGTTACTAGCGCAGCGGTATGGTCAAAATCATCGCGACGAAGAACTGTATTGTGGCTATGAATATGTCGGGTCGGCACACCCAGAACCACGGTGGGTACACCTACTCTATGTAAATGGATTGGCCCGCCGTCGGTAGCTCCTCCTTCCACGGTAGACATCTGAAGCGGAACATTGAGCTTCTTGGCAGTATCAATTACCATGTCACGAAGTTTAAGATTAGGTATCATCCGGGCATCGTAGGCCAAGAGCGTTGGGCCACCTCCAAGCTTTATGGCTGATTCTTCTGGCTTGATACCTGGGACGTCACCCGCGATGTCTGTCTCTAGAATGATGGCTACATCGGGATTGATCACCTCAGCGGTGGTGGTTGCCCCTCTCGCACCAACCTCTTCTTGTACCGTGGCCACGCCGAAAACAGCGTTGGGATGCTCTTTCTCCATCAATCTCTGTAGTACAGTAATAACCAGAGCACAGCCAACGCGGTCATCAAAGGCCTTGGCCATATAGGCCTTTACGTCAGGCAAAACCGCGAATGCACTAACTGGTATAATAGGGTCCCCCACACGAACACCGGCATCCTCAACTTCTTGCTGCGACGTTGCCCCAATATCGATGTACATATCCTTCTTCTCACAGACCTTCTTGCGCTCTTCCTCGGAGAGAAGATGTGGGGGCTTAGCGCCTATCACTCCGAGTATACTACCCTTATTGGTTCTGATGCGCACCCGGTGGCCGAGTAACACCTGGTTCCACCAACCTCCCAGAGGCGTAAATCTCACAAATCCTTCTTTGGTAATGAGCTTGACCATGAAACCAATCTCATCCATATGGCCCACCAGAATTACCTTCGGCCCTTCCGCCAGGCTCTTCTTCCGGCAAATCAAACTGCCAAGCTTGTCTTCCAGAATCTCCCCAAGCGGCTCGAGATGCTTTTTGATCACCCTGCGTGTCTCACCCTCATATCCGGCTACTCCGTCGGACTCGGTCAGTTCTTTTAACAGCGACTCTATCTTATCCATCTGCAATCACCTTTCTCATGGTATTAGTAGATATTATGATAGCTGAAAATTCAACAACAGGCTAGTGTATGTGAGTTTTTCTCCTAATATATTTCATGAAGTCACTTTGTGACGTTCTGTGTGATACGCCAAGTTATCACTGAGCAAAATGGACGATGGTTCATCAATCGTGTTTTGACGTTTACTCCTCTATCAGGTGTTTTCACAATGCGATATAATAAATTGGAATGTGGCCTTTCAGACATAAGAAAACAAAAGGGGAATCACAACGTTGTGGTCCTCCATGCCCACATTGTGGGAGTACCAACACCCGGTTGATAGTCTACCACGGTACGGACCACCCAGATTACGTTAGAATCTGGAGAGGGCAGCGAGCCTTGACCTACAGATGTCTCGATTGTGGTCTAGACTTCTACGTGGAGGAACCTACGGAAGGAATAATTGACGAGGTAATGGCGGACGACCAGGTAATAGACGATGAGGAAGCGCTGCGTGAGGCTGAGGAAGAAATAGAGAAGAAACTCAAGGAAGATGATGATTGGAGATATCAGTAGCAGCAGCCACAATGGGTAGCTTAACAATCCGCTGAAGAGTGCGCTTGGGCCTAAGAGTAGGCTGGTGGGCGGGGGAACGGTGGGCGCTGACCGGCAGCGTATCGGCGAAGCCCTTCTACTATCTCAGGGTTGGCCAAAGTACTCTCGTGAATCTTCACCTCCAACCTGATTCCCTGCGATAGCGGCAGCGACAAGCCTCCATAGGTCGCTTGCCGGTCGTTTTTCAGGCAGACTCGGGGGTAATTTGATATGGCATCAGCCAATTCCAGGGCCCGTGGCAGAGCCTGTCCCTCCGGCACCACCTCTTGTACCAGTCCCATGTGGAACGCGTGGTCAGCGTCGGTCACAACACCCGTCTCTATGAGATAAAGTGCGTTGCCCAGGCCGACGATTCTGGGTAGGCGCTGCGTGCCACCATCGATGAGTGGGACACCCCATCGACGGGCAGGATCGCCAAAACTGGCGTTGCGAGAGGCAATGCGGAAATCGCACCAGCACGCTAATTCCAAACCACCGGCTAGGCAGTAGCCATTGATGGCAGCTATGGTCGGTTTCTCCAGGTCGGTAATACGGCTGATGCCCATCGGCCCAGACTCATCAGCGCCAGGACGTGCTATGAGGCTTTCAGCATTCTTCAGGTCTGCTCCTGAACAGAAGGAAATGTCTCCAGTTCCGGTGAGGATAAGCACATCGAGATCTGGATCTTTGCGAAACGACTGGACGGCCTCGAAGAGCAGTTGTGCTGTTTCACCATCGACGCAGTTACGTGCCTCCGGACGATTTATGGTTACTACAATCGAGCGGCCTTTGCATTCGGTTTCCACTTTCGCCATGATGCACCTCCATTGATTTGCATATTATACGAGTCGCAAGCTGAGCTGCAATTCTCGCAGGCCTAACAGCAGCTACTGCAGTGTTTCCATTGTAGCTTAACGGTGAAAAGGAGTCGATTATTGAACGAACTGATGTATTGTGCAGCCGCTTGTCCTCTCAGTGCAGGGCAGGACGGGGGACTATACAATCTGGCTTGTTACTGCCATAATCCTCAGTGCGGAGAAGCAATCAAACAGGAGGACACATGGACGAGAGACTTCAGAAGCTGAAGCGTTTCAACCTTATCATGGGAGGATTTCACCTTATCCAGGGTCTGATTATGGCGTTTCTGGCTACGACTGTCATCCAGAAGATAGCAGAGTTCCAGCCGACCATAACGCAGTTCTATTTGAGATTTAATCCCGCCACGAGTTCCCTTGAAGTCGCGTCTAGGGAGTTGTTCGACCTCCCCTTTGGCTTTCTCGTAGCCTCCTTTCTGCTGATCTCAGCGGTTGCTCATGGCCTGATCGTCCTGATGAGTGGAAGGTACTTCGCCGATCTGAAGAAAGGCATCAACAAGTTCCGCTGGTTTGAATACGCCCTGAGTTCCTCGGTCATGATCGTACTGATTGCCACGCTGTTCGGGATCTATGATATTGCTTCACTGGTACTGATCTTCATTGTCAATGCATCTATGAATCTATTCGGCTTGACCATGGAGCAGCTCAATTCGGGTAGTAGCGAGAAGACACGGGTCAACTGGGGGCCCTTTGTCTGGGGATCCATAGCCGGGATAGCGCCCTGGATAGCCATACTCATCTACATGTTTGGGACGGGCAACTTTGGCATGGTGCCCTGGTTTGTGTGGGCGATTGTCGGCACGTATTTCGTGGCCTTCAATACATTCCCGATCAACATGATTCTGCAATACAAGCGTGTTGGTAAATGGAAGGATTACCTGTACGGAGAGAAGACTTACATCGTACTGAGTCTTGTTGCCAAGTCGATCCTGGCCTGGCTGGTGCTCTTTGGCGCAATGCAGCCTTAGCGCATAGAGACAAGACAACACCCGCAAGGATGTCAGGGATAGGGTACCAGCTAGCGCTGCTCCGACTTAGGCATCAAACCCCTACAATACTTGGTCAAGCTCGAGGTCGTAAAACGGCATCTGCCGGCGAAGGTCGTTCATCTCTGATGTGATGCGGCGCTCCGTTTATGTACCTGTCACCGCGCAGCATGGGTTGCTAGGCATCCAGAGCACTGCTGCTGTCTTAACATTCTGGCTGAATGTTGGGCCGCAGTTAATTAGGACTATGCTTCAAATGCAGCGTGTTAGAACAAGTTGCACAGTAGATAGAATTCTTGGAGTGACACTTTGCTACTTGAGCGCCAGATTTACTTTAGCTTACCAACTATGACAAAGTATTCCGGAGTTTGGTGCTTCGCAAAAAGCCTTACCAAGGCACCTAGCTCTTTCCCATTTCTAGTCAAAAACACTCTGTGAAGCACGTGTTCTGCCGGAAGAGTGCTTGCATGCTTCCCTGAACTTCCAACCCAATAACCAGCATCATCTTTCTGTCCAAGAATACATGGTAGTACATAACATTTCTCTAACGCATTCGGCCCATAAGTGAGATAATCATTCCATACGCTATCTTCGCTAACATCCGCTCAAAGCAATTTCCAGAAAACTCCATCGCAAGCGAGATACTTCTGACATTCAGCCTGTCCTTTAAGTTCTCGGCACTAGCACCGTGCAGACTCCAGCCTTTGACTTTAACGCCTTTCTCATAAGCGTACTTCGCGATATATCTTGGCTTTTCAAGGTCAAGCATCATGAAAAGAGGTGGGCAATTAGTTACCGGCAATACAATGTTCTCTTTACGCCCATCTTTCTCAACCTCAAAAGAAAATTCCTGTGGTCGATTCTTGGGGTGATAGGTTGGCAAGCCTAATGCAGCACGCGGTAACATAAGCTGCTCCCGTAGAACGCTTCTCTCGAAGGCAGACGTAATTCGATTGCAGACCTTGCAGCTCCCCTTGAGTAATTGCCAGGGGCCTCCGAGGCCCTTGGGGACAATATGCTCATCAGTTAGATTATCAGTTGAACCGCAATAGATACATCTGCCAATATCCCTTGTTAAAGGTATCGCTTCATGGTTCATTTTCGAATACCGCTTATGGAAACGACCTGACCGCAAGGTAGAATAGTCAAATTTGACCTTATAGCCAATACAAGTCGTAATACAAGAGGCACACCCAAAGGTATGGAAATAGTCAACTCGCACTGAGCATCCTTTTTAACAAACAAATACAGTTGACAAGCTATCTTTCGTTCCTACCTATTGGTGGCGGAATTGGATGCGAACCGGCGGCCCTGGAACTACGAACTCACAGGTTTCAAACGAAGCTTGCTCGTTTAACAAAATGACGGTTTGTGTGATTGTCGATAGCTCATTCCGGGGAAGTAGAGCGCTTGCTTGTCCAAGAAGACCCCTATATGATATGGAGAATGGAGGTGATAGCAGGTTGAAGAATTACGAATGTGTCGAAGTTAAGCACCATAAGGATGTCGGCAAAATGATTGAGGAATATGAAAGGAATGGCTGGCATCTCCACGCTTATCAGACGGCTGGCATGGGTGCGGGCCCAATGTCATATATCGTTAATCATTACTTGCTGTTTGAGAGGGACAGGTGAGCGTTGATCGCCACAAAATCTGATACCTGTAGCTAGCAAAGCAGTGCGAAGCTCTGAAGCTAACAAATTATGCGATTGTGCAGTTTCAACCTCGAGTATAGTGTGGACCTCTCCCTCGCCGCTTCGTCGTGCAAATAGCCAGTGCCACTGAGATCAGGGCGAGGGCGCCTGCTAAGGCCGTTTTCTCGGCCGGAGTAGTGTCAATGGCTATGGCGCTCATAGCTACAGGTCACAACAACGTCATCCCGCTATTCACCTAGATGCTAACTCTTACCGAACCAAGCATTGTCTTCATACTTCACCTCCCCATTTCCCGAAGCGAGAACTGACTGCTGTTCCTATAATTGTCAATGACCTTCTGCGCCACAATGGTGGCGGACCTGGTTCTTCCTCAAATCAGAACAGCGTCGAGGATTCGATTTCAACCCTGTTTTTTGCCTTTGGCGTCACCTTTGAGGCTTTTGTTCGGACAGCGACAAGCAGTATCATCGCCTATGAGAGGTTCTAGAAGAGTATGCCGACGACTGGTGTTCAGCACCCATCGTGTTGACAAGCCCGAGCGCCTCTCGACAAGTGAAGCTTAACGGGCTGACTCGAGTCTTACGGTAAGGATGAAGAAAGGGAAAGGCTTGGTACGCCAGGAGACAGTTCATTAGAGAGCCGCCGGCACGCTTGTGACGTGCGGCGCCTGCCATACCCGCGTTATACGGCTTCAACCGACTGCATTCTGTCTGTATGGTTGTTGCGGCAAATCTTGTGGGGGAAGCGTTTCCAAGGTGCACCACGGTTTGAGAACTTTCGCCGAACAGGGTGGATATCCATTGGAGTCCCTCCTGGAAGGACGATCCCCGGCGACTAGACACAAGCGATTTGTGTCATCAATCTACCGCGTGCTGTCTACTCTCTTGCCGCTGCAAAACCCTCACACTTACCGATAGATTGTTCCTGCTACTGAGAATGGTATCCAGTAACCACGCCCCGGCACCAGCTTGTCCGGATCCGTGGTCCAGTCCTGGACATATGGGTCCCAGCCGTATATTGCCCCGTACTCCGATGGACTGAAGTCCCCCAGATAGTCCTCGGGGGTCATGTCCTCCATGGACCTGAAGCCAACCATATTCCACCCCTTGCACACGTCGTAGGATGATGGCGAGTTTGGAGGCATTGGAGCTTCCGTGCCAAATACCCACAGACTGACCGGGAATGCACCGGCGTCGTAACCTGCATCGCCTGGATGCAGCATAAGGAACCAGTAGGCCTTGCCAGCCTCTATGGTGTGGAGATCGCCGGTCCCGGTGGTCGCATCATACACGTGCCACTCTCCTAGATCAGGAGCAGGGTTTTCGCACTGGTCGAAGTACCAGACGCTTTTAAGCTGGTCCCGGCGGCGCATGCCTGCCAGCACATCCGCGATATCTGTGTCAAAGGGCACGATGGGTAACGAGATGAGGTTCCAGCCTCCCATCAGAGACAGGCCACCGGAATCCTCTCCAACAGCGTACAGACCAGAATCGTGTCGATCCCACACCTCGACTGCTGGCGACGCGTTGACAACCCCTGACCAAAGCGGTATTGCCATGCTCAAGATGATGGTGAAGCAAATCAGGCTCCACAATGCTCTCTTCTCTTTCATTTTTGTACTCTTATGTATCATTGTATCAGTAACTGGGAAATTGTCAATGCTCCTTCGTGCGGTGTTTAAGACATGCTGCGGAGGTGACGATTCACAATCGCTACTTTGTGCAACTCCAAAATGTGGATTGCGGTGTCGCAATGACGCAGAACTTCTGTCCTCGAGAGTGTGCGTCTAATATGGCATGGCCGTAGTACAAGACCCCCAAGTTGTGTAATGAGGCAACAAACAAGAAAATGCGCAATTTGACAGTCACCCACCTGGTGATTTTGCCACAGCCGCCCAGGCTCCGGCTGCGCTAAGAAACGGATTGCCAGCTAAGCAGCGCATAGGCCTGACCATCAACGGTCTTCCATATGTATCCAGAGTTGGTCTGGCTGACACTTAACCCATATATGTTCCAGCCCCCGTTCATGACAACTTGTTCATGTAATAAAGAGGCCCAGCCTGGCCAGGGATCATGGGGTTGAAGCAAAAGCCATGTATATACTCGGTGAAGTAGCGCCTCCCCAGCGGCTGATACAGTATGATCCCGGGGCCGTCCTCGTAGTAACGTTCCTGTATCTGATAGTACATATCCTCCTGCACCGCAGGATCGAGCTCCTTAAACGCGTCCTCGATCAATTCATCGAGTGCGGGATAGCCGTAGCCCTGGAAGTCAGCGAAAGCACCCGTGCTGTGCATAAAAAGAACCACAATAGCGTCGGGGTGGGGATAGTCGGCTATCCAAGAGAGCTGGAACATGGGCAAACGCCCGTAGACAATCCCTGACAGATAGCTGGCCCAATCTATCGACTGAACGTTGACATGAAACTTAGGGTTGATAGCGGCCAGGTTCTCAGCCAGGATCTCGCAGGCAGTCTCACGCGCCACGTTACCTGTGTTGTAGAGCAGAGTGAATTTGAATCCCTTCCCCCAGACCTCCCCGCCCCAGGCGGCCCTCAGATGTTCCTCAGCTTTGTCCCGGTCAAAGCTGTACATCGAAGCACCAGGGTTGTAGAATGGAAAGCCTTCAACGATCGGGGAGCCCACCTGCTGACCCTCGCCCAGCAAAACGTCCTCGATGAAGGTCTCATAGCCAAAGGCATAGCAAAAGCCCTTGCGCACGTCTTCATCAGAGAAGAAGTCCGTCGGGATGCCGTTGCCGTCAAGTGCACGACTGCCAATATAATCACTGTCGCTGGCGATATTGAAATTAAAGAAGAGCACATCAATACTGAGCGCAGGCAGGTCCTGGTAGACATTTAAGCCCGCAATACCGTCCAGTTCGTCCATGTAAGCCCGCGGCACATAGATGAGGTCGGCATTCCCACTCAGGAGCGCCAGCTTACGGGTAGTCCATTCCCCGACGAACTGGGTGATGACGTACTCAAATGGTGCAGGTGCTCCCCAGTAGTCATCGTTTCTCACCAGGCTGATTTCACACCATGGCTCCCACACGTTCAGTTTCCAGGGTCCGGTACCATTGGCATGGTCGTAGAGGTA
>SMTZ1_10002784_pt1 | contig 17547 bp, 9 predicted proteins | sample DeeMarSWOR136_30_FD_25667 | JGI IMG/M metagenome (IMG submission 25667)
TTCGTCCGGTGGAAAGGTGCAGCGCGCTCCAAATGCAGAAGGTTCGGTACACATACCAAATTCAGACCAGAATCCGGGTAGGAATAATACTTCAGGAAATTCATTGATAGCCTTCAAATTGGCATTTAACCATAATTCTTCATTTGAAAAATAATCAATTATCCTGATACCGTACCAATTGGGCAACCAGGGACAATCAATGATAAAACCCACTGGCAAGGTTTTTAAAACCTCTCCCTTAATAACTTTTTTAAGAGTTTCCCATTGTTGGTCTGTCATTGTAATCAGCCTCAATTTTTAGTTCGGTGAAATTCAATTTTATTATCAATTGTCTCACATATCCCGCAAAACATGCACTAATTTCTGCTGAACTTAAACCTATTCATTCACTTCTTTTATCTTTAATCTTACTCTTTTTTTTCTTTCTTTTCAATTTATTTAGAAAGATCCATCCTGAGAGGGAAATATTGCCGAGGAGATAACGCCCGACTGGTTGTATGGTGAATTTAAGATTAAATTAATCTAACCACATAATATGTTATTGATGTATTTTTTTATTTTGGTACTTAAGTGTTAATTTATAGAGTAAAAAGCCATTGGGTACATAGAAAAAATTCAGGTAACAATCTGAATGCTGTTGAGAAAGGCAACTGCACCCTGGGGATCGGAGGAATATCCGTCTGCACCCATTTTCCTGGCAGCTTCCTTAGACAACGGAGCACCACCAACTATTACACTTGTGGCGGGAAACTGATTTTTGATTTCCTGTACGATTTTTGACATGTTGGCCATGGTAGTGGTCAGCAAGGCGCTTAGACCGACTGCACAGCCCGGATTGTTCCTTATGGTCTCGATGAACTTCTCTGTTTTAACATCAACACCTAAATCGATAATTTCCCAGCCGTTGCCTTCTACAACCATAGCAACAAGATTCTTACCAATATCATGCAAGTCCCCGGCAACGGTACCTATAACAAACTTGCCTTTTGCTTTAACGCTGCCTGCCTGGAAAAAAGGCTTAAGGTGAGTCATTACGGCATTCATAGCTTTCGCTGCCATCAGAAGTTCTGGAACAAAAACCTCATTCCGGCTGAATTTTTCGCCGATTCGTTGCATTCCATTATTGCAGGCCTGTAAAATAACATCAGGCCCAAGGGCGGCATCCAAAGCCTGCTTGGTTAGCTCATCCGCGCCATCCTGTCCTTGCATGTCATTGGGATAAGGTGATGATTTGTTGATTTTTCCCCGTTCAATACAATAGCCGATTCTTTCAGCCAGATCTTTCATTTGGAATACCTTAATAATTTTTATGTCATCAGACTTAATTCTATTCGAAGATGATAGTTTTTTTTCCATGCACCAGGATACGGTGCTGCGCGTGATAATACAATGCTCGAACCAGAATCAGTCGCTCTAGATCCAAAATGTTTCCGCCCCGTTTAAACACAAAATGAGAAATTCTGGAAACCAATCCAATGCGATCCCGGCATGAAAGTAATAAAATGGCCGTCACATTGTTATCGGTCATAATAAGCTCCGTTCGTGGTTGAGGTTGAATTAATAAAATATACCGATTCTCATTGACCGAACCCCTTCTAATGCTTACGTTTCAATACTTGGGATCTTTCTTGTATGCCTCATCATCTCCCCCATATTCAAACCAATCATAATAAGCTAAGTTACTACTGGAAATACCAGTAGAAGTTGCATATAAAGCATACATGCAACCAACAAAACCTCCCGCTACTTTTGTGCTTAAGAACTTGGCGTCAACCTTATCTTTTAGCAGATACCATTTATAAGGATCGAATCCGTAGAAAAATGAATACACATTTCCATGAGCTTCTATTTTTAAAAATAATTCTCTCTTATCCTGGTCATCTTCAAGTTTTTGGGAAGTGATCAAATCCTTTTGGTTATCACCAGATTTATATAGCTGTATCAAAGGTTCGGTTCCTTCCAGGGATTTGCAGAGATAATAAAAGTGATTCTCGTTTTGAAAGACCAATAGGCCGGCTTTTTCATTTTCGTGTTCGGGTTTAAAATAAATCGAAGTACTTGCAAAACCTTGGGCATGCTGCTGGCGACGTCCCAAAAAACTTGGATTCACACTTTCAGCGCAGGTCTCGGGTCTCAATCGCATTGATAAAAATCCTTTTCTTTTATTCAGGTCATACCATTTCTGGTGAGGTGTTCTTAAAAATACCCAATTTGGATTCAGTTTTTCAGTATCAAAATCATCTCTGAATTGAAAATTCCCGCCATAGTGGATATTGGATTTTTCTATTGAAGAATGAATGGGGTAGGGATAATAATATTGAACTCTTTCATGATTCGGATTTATTACTGGCCAACCGTCTTGCCATTCAACAGGTGCCAGGAAAGTTTCCCTTCCAGTGTTATAGTGTCCTTCCTCGAAGGGATGGTAGGGCCTGCAACCTAGGAACACTGCCCACCAATCTCCTGTTGGAGTTTCGATAAAATCCGCATGTCCGGTAGAAGTAATGGGAAAATCTCTTTTGGGATTCAAATGCCTTTGGGTTAAAATGGGATTGTTCTCGTAAGAGATATACGGCCCATCAATCTTTTTACTCCTGAATACAACCTCCGAGTGCTGATCACCTGTACCACCTTCTGCCGCGATTAAAAAATAATAGTTGTCTTTGTGAAAAATATGAGGGCCTTCTATCCAGATCGGTTTTTGAGTGATGTCCGTACCACCATTGACCAGTATAAGTTCTTCCGCCAACACTTGAAGACTATCCGCATCGAATTCATACATTCTGATAGTTCGGTGACCATCGTAGAGTGGTTTGTCATCTGGAGCGATGCTGTTATAGACAATGTACGATTTCCCATTTTTATCAAAAAACATGGAAGGATCTATGCCGTTAATCTGAGGTATCCAGACCGGATTGGACCACGGGCCGGCCGGGTCATTGGAAGTAACGATGAAGTTGCCACCACCTCCAACCAGCGTACAGGTCACATAAAACACGCCTCGGTGAAATCTTATCGCCGGGGCAAAAACACCTTCTGAAACGCCTAAACCGTCCAAGTTTAATTGTTCCGGCCGATCCATCACATGCCCGATCAGTTTCCAGTTGACCAGATCTCTACTGTGAAAAACTGGTATGCCCGGGTAATATGAAAAGGTAGAGTTTACCAGATAGTAATCCCGATCGACCCGACAGATACTCGGGTCCGGGTAGAATCCGGCCAGTATCGGATTACAGAAGCCCAAATTATTCTCCGCTGATCCCGATTCGGTCGGAAAAATTATACCAAAGAGTAAAAGAAGAAATATGGGCAAGTAGTTTGATAACAATTTTTGCCTCATACTCATTTTACCACTATAAGTTGGGATGTTTTTTTGAAATTTCATCTTTCTTTAATGATTTCAATTTCATTCTGTATAACATAACAGTTATTGAAATTAATCTGTTTCGTGATGCACCTCTTTATAACACGAGTTAAATTCTCGGCAAAATCCTGGCTGCTTAATAGTCCCCTTTCTCTATTTTTACTGCATAAAAAAGCTCTCCGGTGGTCCCAAATAGCTTGGTTTGACCTGACCGGTTTCCACTACCAGTTTTTGTAATACTACACCGGTGTCGACTACCCAGAATTTTAAAACATGTTTTCCAGCTTCAGTGAGCACATGACTGGAAACCTCAATGGTGATATTATTTCTTACCGATTCCTCCCAGTCCTGAAAAGTTTTATTGGCATGCATATTGATAATCTTCACCGGTTCATTATCAAACGAGATGCCATAGCGTAATCCTTGATTATTATGAAAATTTAAAGTTGGGGAAAGGTAAGCCTTTACCTTTACCTCACCTTCGCTGAAGAGATATATTTGGTATTCCAGACGTGGACTATCTCCCCCTGGTGATTGAGTCGAAGCTGTTACCGGAAAAGGTGACATCGCGGATAGGGTGCGTCCTAAATCGGGAATTTGTTGCCAGGTGATTGGGTGGGTATTCATCGCCCGGGTATAGTGCTCTGCTTCTACCGAAATATATCCGTTAGCCTCAATAAAACATTGCTCTAAATCCCTTTTAGTTGAAGAAGGATTATGGATTGGTGCCTGGACCACCACCCGACGGTTATCCGGTCCAGTAATGGTGATGGGAACACGCTGTTTCCCGGCTGGTGCTTTATCCCAGTCTACGCTAATCCATAAACGCTCTTCTGTTTCAATTTTTCCATTATTATTAATTTTAATCCAGGGCTCCCCTGCTTGAATGGAATACTCAAAAGGGGTCTGTCCGTAGTTAAAAATTTCCAGATAATGTGATTGATGATTATAGGGATCAAACTCTGGCAGTATCGCTTCACTACTATCCTCGGGCCACCAGTTAACAGAACCTTCAATGGCCACCCTCATTTCAGCTGCAACAGGGATTTTAATCGTTTTTACTTCGGGCATTGCATTTTTCTCCGGTTGCTGCCAATAGGTATACCCTATATGGGTCTGATCCATTATGTGGTTCCATTTGCCATTCGCCAGGATATTGTTGTAATAATTGGTAATTCCAGCGTCTTTGTTAAACAATTCTCTGGCTTTATCAGCAAGACTATTGGTTAAGGTCCGCCCCTGTTTTGCATATAATCTATTCTTACCAACTGTGACATATAGATCGTTTAAGTTGGCACAGGCCATCACAGGATGGAGAGCGAGCTGATAGAAAGCGTCCTGGTATTCAACAGGGAGAGTGTCATGAACAAGTTGGGCTTTTTCTGCAAGTTTTTTGTAGTCATTCACAATTGTTTCTGCTTCGCGGTAGTTCACCAGACTGTAAATATCGGGCGATAGCAATTCGGGTTTCCGGCGTGAGTTATATCTTGTGTACTTTGTAAGGATATCGGCAATATCTTTAGAATATTTTTCTCCGAATTGCTGTTCTGCCCAGAGTCGAGTATACTCCGGCAAACGTTCTGCCGGCCATTCTTCAGGATTCCAGGCATAATCTAGAAAGAATTGAATGGGAAATTCCATCGGCTTGATATCGCCCACATTCACGACCCAGATTTGGTTGGCTCCGTAGCGGTAGGCCAGGTGCATTTGTTCCCAGATCCGGGAAATCTGGTTAGTATTTAACCACTTGTAATTTCTTGGTCCTCCCACATAATCATAGTGATAATAAATTCCATAACCGCCCGGGCGTGGATTCTCGGTTAATTTGGGAAGTTTTCTGATGTTTCCCCAATTGTCGTCGCAGAGAAGTAAGGTAACATCATCAGGTACTCGCATTCCCTTATCATAATATTCCTGGACTTCCTTATATAGCGCCCAAACCTGAGGAATATCTGTAATATCCTTGCCAGTCACCTCACCGAGGATCTCACGCTGGTCTTTTACGATTCTCTGAAGCAGAGCAATATTTGCTTCTTCACTCATGGGTTCGTCACCGTCGCCTCGCATACCTATGGTGACGATGCTTTCATAATCATCCATTCTCTTAATGCCCTCTCTCCAAAATTCTTTCAAGGTCTCTTCGTTTTTCTCATAATTCCATGGGCCAGAACCAAATTGGGCCCATTCTGCGTGAGCACGCATCATCGGTTCGTGGTGGGAAGTACTTACTACAACACCATACTCATCGGCTAACTTTGGATTGTACGGGTCGTCAACATAAAACGCCCGACCCCACATCGCTGGCCATAGGAAATTTCCTTTCATTCTCAATATCAGTTCAAAAACCTTTTCATAAAACTTTGCATTAAAGCCCCCGAATTTTTCATAAGCCCATCCCGAAAGTGCCGGAGCCTCATCATTGATGAAAATACCTCTGTACTTTACGGCAGGTTCACCAATTGTATGACGCCCGGGAAGTATGTATATATTCGTCTTTTTCTTAATCGGAACATCTGCCCACCAGTACCAGGGTGAGACACCGATCTTTTCCGAGAGGTCGTACATACCGTATATGGTACCCCGTTTGTTACTTCCGGTGATAATCAAGGCGCGGTCAACCTTGGGAAGGGGATTTTCAATCACCTGGATCAAAAAGGTATCCCAGCTTCCGATTATGTCCGCTACCTCAAGTTTTTTATCCCGTACTAGTTTATCTATCAAAGGGCTTTTGCCCAATGTGCCTACCAATACTACTTCCCCTGCCGCTGGAATAGTATCGATTGAAAGAACAGGCGAGGTATTTGTCACATGACCAATGTCTGTCTGAAGGTGTTCCAATACTCTGATTACTCCTGGATAATCCTGGGAACTGACGCATAGGGGTGCCGTTTTGCCCGATTCTGACAGGGTGAATTTCCCCTTTCCTTTTTCAGTAGAAATGTATGATGGGTTGACATTTGCTGAAGAAGTCTGTGGGCAAACAAATATGAAAAGGCAGCAAAATATCGTAAGAGGGAAAGATATGTTCCATTGATTTGGTCTGAATGTACCTGAACAAGCGTTATTTTGTTGAGAGTTTCTATTAATGATGTTATTCATATGTGGTACCTCTTTCATTTACATGAACTTCTTAATTACTTTATAATTTATAGTAGCACTCCTTGCTTTTAGATTTGGTATCTATTGGCATGAAACAAACATGTGATTGAGAGTGCTTTGATAATAAAAAGAAACACTCTCCAATCCCTGATCTGTTTAAAAATGATTGAACCGATTTAATATTACAAATAAATATTATGATTGTCAATGTTGTTTGGTCTTCTAGGCTACTACTGTAATAATTACAAACTGTTTTTATAAATAACTCCTCACCTTATCATACAATGAAATACTTTTTATGAAAATAAACAAAACGGTGTAATTGCATTGCAGTCCGGTTGTTTTTGGTTTTTACTTCTGATTTACTTTTATCTAGTAACTCACTAAAAAGATTTTAATAGATCCCTGAAAAATATATGTTTTTACAAATGTTAATAAATAAATTTTACTTGCATTTCCCTGAAATTTTTATTGATTTTCCCGCCTATAATCTTTAAGTTCAATTTAAAATTAAACCGTTATGATTATTAAATATTTTTCATAGTATCTGGAGAATTTAGTGAAAAGAATAACGATTGATGATGTTGCTATAAAAGCAGGAGTTTCAAAAGGAACGGTCTCTGCCGTCATCAATAATAAAAGGACAGTGAAACCTGCAACCAGAGATCATATTTTAAAAGTGATGAAAGAACTTCACTTTCGTCCCAAGGGTGTGGCGAGGAACCTAAAAAACGGAAAGCAAGATCGAAGTATTGCCATCATCATCAAGGATCTGAGTTATCCTTTTTATACCTCAATTGCGACAGGTGTAAAAGAGTATGCTGACAGCAAAGAGTACTGTGTTATGGTTGCCAGCTCTGAAGATGATCATGAATGTGAAAAGAATTTTACCCACCTCTTTTCCACAAAGGATATCAAAGGTACTATTATAGCTCCTGTAGTGGAAGGGACCGCAGAAATTGAACATCTCTTTAAGTTGAAAATGATTAATTACCCGTTTGTTTTGTTAGAGGCTGTAAAAGGAATACAAGCAAATGTGGTTGCAATTGATAATTTAAAAGCAATTAAAAAAGCAGTTACATATTTAATAGAAAGTGGTCATACAAAAATTGTACATTTCGCAGGTCCTCCATATTCATCCCATACCCAGGAACGAATCGAGGGATTTCGGCATGCATTTAGCGAAAGTACCTTGGTTTTTAATAGTGATATGATCGTATCTATTGGATCTCGTCATGAAGAAAGTTTTTGTAATACCATAAAATATTTTAAGAATAAAAGCCGAGAAGATTTTCCGACTGCAATCGTCTGTTTTAATGATCAACAAGCCCTGGCAGTTGTAATGGCTCTTAAAGAGTTAAATATTCGTGTACCTGCTGATATATCTATTATTGGAAATGATGATATCTCGTATGCGAAAATATATCCAGTTCCTTTGACGACAATTAGAGCTCCTCAACATGAGATTGGTAAAAAGGCGGCAGAAATATTAATTCGAAATATTGAATCTTCAAAGCTACTTCCACCTGAACAGATTTTTTTTGAAACAGAATTTATTATCAGGGCATCAACTAGAGTTTTAAATCATGGTTGATGAAAAATTTACTGTTACAAATATCATTATATCGAATAATTAAATACAAAACTGGGCTGTTCTTATGGCCAATGTGCTATTCGGCCCACCCACCTTTATATTAGCCACCGAGAAAATTATGTTAGATGAGTAGCAGTTGTTCTCGAGTATGCGCTGGTTTATATCAACCGTCAAATAAAATATTATTGTTTTTTATCCTGTAAATATATTACCCTCTTTTCTGAAATCTTGCTTGTTATAAAAATTAAAGTTTTCGTTATCAAACAGGGTATTTAGAGATATTCTTCATCGCATTTTAATCTAAATCTTACTTGGAGAAAAATGCCATTATCACTGTTTATCTATACGATATCGGTTGCTTTATTTTACCTTAAGAATAACTTTCGTTAGGTCCTGATCCCGAGAAGAATTACCGATCATTATTTCAAAATCCCCGGATTCAACAGTATATTCCAGATTTTTATTGATGAAAGACAGGCTTTCAGGCGAGATAGTTAAAGCTATTGTTTTTGATTCTCCTGGCTTTAAGCTGATTTTCTTGAATCCTTTTAATTCCTTTACCGGGCGGCTGACTGAGCTGACCTTATCACGGATATACATTTGTACTACTTCATCACCAGGGACTTTTCCTGTATTGGTAACGTCCACCAAGACAGAAGTGGATTCGTGCTTGTGAATTGATGAATTTTCGAGACGTGGCTTTCCGTACTTAAACGTGGTATAAGAGAGTCCGTATCCAAAAGGGAATTGCGCTTGCTCCCCTCTTAAGTCAACATAATCATCAACTCTACCAGAAGGTTTATAATTATAATACAAGGGCAGTTGTCCGGTGGTTTTGGCAAGTGTGATAGGCAAACGCCCGCCTGGATTGCAATTGCCAAATAAAATGTCAGCAATAGCATTTCCGCCTTCTTCACCGGGATACCATGCCTCTATTACTGCTTGGACACGATCAATCCACTTATCCATTGTAACAACACTTCCGCTAATTAACACAACAATCACCGGCGTTCCGGTGTTGCATATTTCTTGTATCAATTCTTCCTGAACTCCCGGCAAATCTAAGTCACTTCTGTCTCTGCTCTCCCCCTCTGTCTTATCAGAATTACCCATAAATAGAACGGCAATATCTGATGCCTGAGCTATGTTAACGGCATCCTGAAAACCTTGTTTAGACTTTCCAATAACATCACATCCCTGGGAATAATTAATAGCTAAATTTTTGGGAGCCCTATTCCTAATTCCTTCCAAAGGAGTCACTACCTTTATATCTTTAACGCTGTACCCTCCCAGACGGACCTCACTGGCATTTGGACCAATCACAGCGATTGATTTTAATTTTTTCTTCAAAGGCAGAATGTTTTGGTTGTTCTTAAGCAAAACGATAGCTTTTTGAGCGGCTCTCAATGCCAATTGGCGATGTTTACTGCAATCACATATCTTTTCTGCATATTCCGGGTCTACATACGGATCATCAAAAAGTCCCAGCCAGAATTTAATCCAAAGGATCCTCCTCACACATTCATCGATAGCTTCGACAGACATTTTATCTTCTTTTACAAGTTCGACAAGCTCCGGATAACAAACGTGGTGGGGAAGCTCCATATCCAGTCCTGCTTCTGCTGCTTGTTTTCCTGCTTCACCTCTATTTTCCGCGGTTTTATGTTTCTCATATATATCAAGAACAGAATAATAATCTGAGACCACGATTCCTCTGAATCCCCACTCCTTCCTCAAAACGTCGGTTAAGAGCCACTTATTTGTGGAACAGGGAACACCATCAAGGGAATTATAGGCTGCCATGATTGAGAGAGCATTTGCTTCTTTTACACATGCTTTAAAAGCAGGGAAATAGATTTCTCGTAAAATTTTTTCAGAAAGATGAATTGCATTACTATCTCTCCCCCCATCACCTACAAAGTTTGCTGTAAAATGTTTTGGAGTTGCAACAACTCCCTGGCTTTGAATTCCCTTTACAAATGCAACTGCCATACGTGTTGTTAAATAAGGATCTTCTCCGTATGTTTCTTCCGTTCTTCCGCATCTTGGATCCCTTGCAATATTGATAGTCGGAGAAAGGCATTGACGAATTCCCCGACTCTTTGCTTCCTTGCCAATGGCTACAGCGATTTCTTCCATTAATTCATCATCCCAGGTACTTGCCAAACCCATCGCTTGCGGATAGCTTGTAGAGCCTAAAGCCATAAGACCATGTAGACATTCGTCATGTATCATTATCGGTATACCAAGCCGGGTGTGTTCTTTGGCAAATTTTTGGATCTCATTAGCACGTTTTGCTCCATTCTTGGGTGTACAATACCTCCCGATAATGCTTAATTGGCCAAGTCCTTTTCCTATTTCCTTCTTTGCCTTTTGAAAAGAAAATTCTCCTTTTTCAAAGATCGAACCAAAAAGGGCTTCTTCCATATGACCAAAATCAAATCGTCCTTCTTCGATAATGAATATATCGATCGTATGAAAATCACCGATAGCAACCATTTGGTTTACTTTTTCTTCCAGTGTCATTCTATTTAAAAGATCTTCAACCCGTTCTTCTATAGCGATGTTCTTATTTAAATAAACCGGATTCTGATTTTTTTCACTCATTTTTAGACTCATTATTTTCTTCTTGTTTTCAACCCGAAGATCGAAGATTTTCTGAGGTTTATTGGTTGTGCATTTTGATTGGTTAGTCTATCAAACATTACTGATAGATAAATTCTACCTTCTTTTTTATCCGATTCTTTTTAATCCTTTCAAAGGCCGTTGTCCAATTATTTACTTCATTAAATTCGTCACAAAAGAATTCAATCGCTTAGAATTTATTTTTGTAGTCCCTGTTTGCTCTTGGAGTTCTTTAACATGTTGCATTACTATTTGTGTGAGTATAGCACCCGGTCTTGGATAAGCGGCTACGATATAATGGGGTCTTGGTGTGGCTTCCCCCTCTTCTTGTTCTAATTCAGCTCTAAGATTATCAGGGGATATTAATGAATTTGCATGCTGGAAAATAACCTTATCCATTGCTTTATATACTTCTTTACTTTCTTTAGTGAAACCATAATAATCGAGAAGCTGGGCAAAAACATAATTGGAGGTGGTATAGACATCTTGTCCTTGCTCCGATTCGACTGCCTCCCCGTCTTCCGTCCGGCACATGGCCCAACCCATGAGAGTGCGGTTACTCTTATAGATGGTCTTGAGAATTTTTTTCGCTTTTTCCTCAGGGATAAATGACTCTTCCCCCATGGTAATTAGGGCCCAAATAGCATCCAATTGATTGGTCCACACATCTGTATTTGTTTCCCCTGTTACAGGATCATAGCAGGTAATATAATACTGCAATCTGTGGCCGCTGCTGTTTTTCTCATCTCTCCATAATTTCTCAAAAATCGCCGAGACTTTGTCAAAGTGTTCTTTATACTGTTTTCTGGCCGGTTCGTCTTTCATCATCTCAGCCATCCTGATCATGGCACGGCAACCAGCCATAAAAATAGTTGCATCATAGGCATCTACCCCGAATAGTGTTAAATTATCAAAAGTATTTTTAACTTCACCGGGATTACCCTCGGGTATACCGTCACCGTCTACATCAAGCTCTTTTAAGTGTTCAAATCCAAATTTTAGTGTTTCCCAATTTTTTTTCAGAAAAGCAGTATTCCCAGTGAATTTAATATTGCGTAATACTCTTGTGGCTAGTTTTGGGAAAAGATCGACCCAATAGTTATTATTATACCAGGCGTAATCACTGACGTTGCGTAAGGCGTGGCCTTTTGGCATAGCACCTAAATCATGGGCCACGCTGCCCTTAACCTTAAAAGCATCTCTTATCTGGGTTAATGATACATCTTCATATTCTTCCGGATAATCTTCAAAATGCTGTCTGGCTTCAACAAAAGATGCATGGAGATGATAATACCGTTCTGTGAGATCTTCTGCTAGAATCGAATTGATGAAACTCTGACAGAGTTCTTCTTCTATATTCGGAAAGAGGATCAGCATCACCATGGAATACCAATCCACGTCCGAGGGATTGATATAGGCGTAATCAAAACATTCCAGGAATCTGGCGGTATCGTTGCCATCCTTATCTTCGACCCAAACAGCCGCATTTGATAATGGAAAACTGAATTCATTTAAAATCAGTCGGGTTAATCTCAATGCACCATCTCTATCATCTTTATAAGAAGGACTTTGCATTATATAATCAAATATCCTGTTTTGAATGGCTAATGTTCGGTTCAGCCAGCCAGGATAATTATCTAGGGCAATTTTTGCCATATCCACGGCTCTGGTTTCTTTGTTTTCAAAATACTTGATGTATTTCCGATCAAATTTCTTTCCATCAATAAACCACTGTTCTGGAAAATCCAGAACAATGGCAAAAGGAATTTTCCTGGTTTCGTTTGGTGCTAAAGTGAAGGCGAGACTGATAGCTGCTCCGTAATCTTGATTTAATATTGGATCTCTCTTTTCATAGAAACTACCATCATCATTCAATAATAAATCCTGTTTGAGTCTGTTTAGGCAGAAGTGAGGATGAGTATCTATTGCTACATTTTCAATTTCCGGGACAGCGATAACCATTCTATCTGAGCATTCCCTGCTTGCCATTACCACCCCTCTATTGGTTGAAGAACTAAAGGTTTCATGCACATGGCCTTTCACTGGTGCTGAGCAAACATAAACCGTGTCCTGGTCCGTTGGTTTTAATTCCTTTTCTTGTAGATTAACCAGAGATGGTCTTGGTATGACCAGCGTAATTTCTTGTTCTTTCCTACTGGTATTTTTAATTTCATATTCCTCTACGCTGATAGGCATTAGAGCCTGGACATTTCCAGATAAAAGTGGAGAAATTAATCTTCTTGTCACACGCACCTTAGCAAGTCTATATGTCATTTCCAGCAACGGTGTCGCAATAGATATTGAAGCACATTCTTCTGATACCGGAGGATGATAATAATTTTTCAAAGCGGGTACATCATCGGGTCCCTCCAGCTTCTTGGGATCCTTTGTAGTAAGCATTACATATTCATCTCGCTCGTCTTCCAAATCTGGATCAGCGGAAATACGGATAAACGGTGCGGAACCTAGTTGAATGGCATTTTGATTTAATAAAATCAATCTGCCGGCATTATTAAGTCTATTGTATAAACCATCGGGAGATATTCCAATCGAACAGGTCGGAGCACCCTGCAGGGCAATGGTCTGAGGGAATTGAAGGGTTTTTGACATTCCTTGAAAATGAACCAGCATTTTATTATCATTATAAATTTCGGATATTTGAGCTCCTGAAATTGTAAAAACGTCGCTTATCTTTAGACTATGAGATCTTGACATGTGACATTTCCTCTGTTAACCCTTTGCTTTTTTGGTCTGTATGACTTACTCTAATAAGTATGGTGGATAAGGGCAGTTATCAATTATTTGTATTTAATTGTTTACAATATTAACTCAAGTAAACTGTTTAAGAATTCATGTATTCTATGCATGACTAACAATAGGATAAATTCAACGGATGTTTCTTACGTGCCTTCAGTTTTTTCTCGGGGATTTCTTGTTGATCACCAAGTTTTACTGGCAATTTTGTAGAAGGTAAAGGCTTAATTTTTCCAAAGAGCAGGTCTGCTGATACTCTTATAGAATCAGGCGTGCCGCTGAAATTACACACCACGACATCTGCTTCCTTAGTAGTACCCTCTATATACGGGTTGTTAGTCACAACAACAATTTTATGTCCCGCTTGTTTCAGCTTCTTAGCAAGCAGTTGATTGTTACCCGATTTAACGATTCGTGCATAGTAATTGGTCATAACGACAAGGTCTACCTGCTTCGCAAGCTCAAGACATTCTTTAATCTCGTCTTCAAAAGCAGAGAATTCTGTGTCAGCTAAAATCAAGTTTTCGGAATTCTTTACCATTTGCTCGCAGAACATATGTGTGTGGTTATAGGGGTCTTTACCTACAAATTCATAAGGAATACGCTGTTCAATAACCAGTATTTTCTGCTTTGGATTTAGCGGTAACATTTTTTTGTCGTCCCGCATGATTATCTGGGCTTTTTTAGCAATGTCCCAGGAGAAATCAACAATCTCTTTGTTTCTGGTAATAGCTCTGGTTTTTTCTGGGTCGATCTTACCGGCTGTTTAAAATAAACCCTGCTCATACTTCATCTTTAAAAGACGGGTAACGGCTTCATTGAGCCTGTTTTCAGAAATTTCACCTTTTTCAACGGCTTGTTTAACTCCAAAAAAGCACTGTGACCTGGATTCGTCATCCGCTTTTAAAAGTATCGTATCTACGCCTGCTTTTATTGCCATTGCACACGCTTGTGGGAGAGGCCATTTTTTAAGGATGGCAGCCATACCAATCGCATCAGAAACAATCACTCCCTTGAATCCTAATTCGTTTCTCAATAATCCGGTGAGAATTTTTTCGGAAAGAGTTGTGGGAAATTTATCGTCATAAGCAGGATAGATAGAATGTCCAGTCATAATGGCTTTTACGCCGGCATCGATTGCCGCTTTGAAAGGATATAATTCAACTTCCTGCATTCTCTGTTTGCTGGCTTTTATTACTTCCAGTACATCGTGAGCATCTGTTACGGAATCTCCTCTTCCGGGGAAATGTTTGGCAGTTGCCGCTATATTCCCGTCCTGAAAACCCTTCAACAGCGCAACGACATGTCGGGCACAGGTCTCCGGGTCGTCACTGAAAGATCTGACTCCTATTTCAGGATTCTTGGGATTGATATTCACATCACAGACCGGCGAATACATTTGCGTTACGCCCATGGCACTTAATTGTTTGGCAATAGTTAAACCTATTTTATAAGTCAGTTTGGTGTCACCGATTGCGGCCATACCCATTGGTCCTGGGAATTGTCTTATACCACCGGACATATAATCGTTTTTAAAATCGCCTTCAAAATCTATGGTCAGGTGTAAAGGAATCCCTGAGGGTCTATTCATAGCAATCTTTTGTAGTTGATTCAACTTATCTGTATAGTCTTCCGGTGTTATACTGATTCCAAAGGTTTTACCGGCAAAATAAGTATTTGATATGGTAAAATAGTCCTTTGGTTTTTTAAAATTTTGATCTAGCTGGGAATTGCCCCAGTATAGATTTTTACAGGTCTCAAGTGCATATGGTTCTAGGCAAAGACCGCCACAGTGCAATCTTGTGATCTGTTCAATTCCACTTGGTGTTAACATGGTGCCACGCCAGGTAAATGTTAAACACTGACCGACCTTTTCTTCTAAACTCATACTAGCAAGCTTTTTACTAACAAAAGCATCACTATCTTTTGACATATTTATCTCCTATTATTTGCTTGTTTATGATTCCCACTGACCGTGATTATTTGGTCCGACCCAAAATCCACGCTCTTGTTTCCAGCCATCTTCATCAATTTCCATATTCTTTGTCTTCCATCCTGATTCAATCCGTTTTGTTAAATCATCAAATCCTTTATTCCAGGTCAATCCATCAGGAACAGTAACATTCATGCTACCAGCCGCATTGGCGTATCGTAAACAGGATTCAATTGAATGCTTCCAGACAAACGCAGAAAGAAATCCGGCAATCGCTGCATCACCAGAACCGAGTGCTCCCACAAATTTTTCCTCCTGATAAACAGGGAACCAAAGCTCACGATTTGCCCAGTTTTCAATATCTGAACATCCTGCTGCACCTAATTTCTCAAGTCGATCGCGCCCAGCTGTCCGTATATATAAACCTCTGTGACCGCATTTAACCATGGCTATTGCAGCCCCCATTTCTAATAGATCCTTTCCTAATGTGGAAATCTCTTTTACTGTCATATAATCAAGCACACTCTCTTTGGCTCCAAGATTTGCCTTTTTCTTGAGAAATTCGTCTTTATAAAGAAAGTAATACACCTCTTCTGCACTTGGCACCATAATATCTGTTAATGGAACCCAGTTTTTAAGAATTGCCAACCAGTCAATCTTGTCACCGTAACCACTTACATCAGGAATGGAGAGATCAAGTACAGTAGTAGTCCCCAATTCTTTGGTTTTTTTAAGGATTTTAGTTAACTCAGCACCTGTGTTTACATACAACTTATTCATCCATGGTGGATAACCAAAAAGCATCAACTTTGAGCGCTGTACCAGATCGAAACTCATATCATCATAACCGAATGTATCATTTGCACCACAATGATGCAGATAAAAGCGATCAATCCCAGGGATACAAATCGCAATCGTATATGATGTTGATTCGCCATTTGCCACTTTAATGCCTTCAAAATGACCTTCATGTTCTTCATACCAACGGAGAATCTGTTTGCCAAAATCATCGTTACCAATCTTACCAATTAATTCGGTTTTTACACCGAGCCGACGGATAGATACACCTGCATTGGTAACAGGACCTCCTCCTACAACAACACATTGGCCCATATTAATCATTTTCCCGGGCACAAGCACGTCTGTAAGCTTATCTACTTTACCATCAATTGTAAAAGCAGGTATTAAATCAAGGCAGGTATGTCCAGCCGCCACAATCTCAATATCTTTTTTATTCACCATTGAAGCTCCTTATGTAACAATTCTGAATGTAATAAAATCCTGATGTAATATATTTCTTTATTATTCAGCCAGGAATTTTAGTTTTATGAATCATGAACAATTTCTAGAGAGATCACCCTGCTATTGGAGAGCAGTTCGAGCAACCTCAAAATTAAGTTCGATAAGCGATCAGAAAATGTTTGAATCAATATTGTTTTTGTTTCTCAACTTTTGGGAAATAGTTACTCAGTTATATTTAGCCCATATATTTTTATTTTGTTATCGTTTAATTCGGAAAGTACATTAGGAAAAAGTTTTCAAACATTCAGTACTTTAGTTGATTCTCTGATAATAAATTCAGTCTCTAAAATAATGTGTTCAGGTGGAAGTAGCGTTGAAGATTCGATGTTCCGGATTAATATTTCTGCCGCTCTTCTACCTATTTCATGCTGCGGTGCACGTATTGTTGTTAAAGGAACCGGATACATCTTGGCATAATCGATGTCGTCATTGCCTATAATCGATATGTCGTTGGGTACCTGGATTCTCAACTCTTTGAGTGCTGCCATCACAGCCAGAGCCTGTTGATCATTAAAACAGACAATAGCAGTCGGATAGTCTTCTCGGCTTTTATTCTTAAAATACTCTATAGTATTACAAAAACTTTCTTCATAACGAGATCCAACATATACGATCATATCATTGTGCAAAATCATCGAAATCTCACTAAACGCATGTCGAAATCCCCAAATCCTTTCCTGGGTATGGGAAGATTGCGGATGGCCCGCAAAATGTACAATTCTTTTGTGACCAATATCTATTAAATATTTAACTGCCTTTTTCATTGATCTTATATTATCGATTGATACAACATTTGCTTGTATACCTTTCACCTCTTCCAATAAAACAAAGGGGTAACTAATCAGTTTCAATTTAAATAAATGTTCGATTTCCGCT
>SMTZ1_10005118_pt1 | contig 17546 bp, 12 predicted proteins | sample DeeMarSWOR136_30_FD_25667 | JGI IMG/M metagenome (IMG submission 25667)
TCTTTAATGACCTTTTTCTCTCTGGCGGTCCCGTGACAATTCGGACATTTTATCTCTTTCTCAACGACTCCGTACACGGTATCTTTGGGCGCTGTTCCCCTTACCTCGGTAGAAACGTTAACTTCTCGAAAATGAGGTCTATCCTTTCGGTTATATGACACTAGGGCCTGAATGCCTTCCCAGCCTATTTTGCCCTTTTTAGCCATCTCTGTAAGCTCTTCCAGAGCGGTCCTGTTGTCATACGGAGTCGGCCGATGAGGCCTGGGCGAAAGGAGAGCATCATAAATGTCGCTTATGGCAATGATCTCCACCATCTTATCTTTCAACGGGATGCCCAGAGGGTATCCCGACCCATCTTTTCGTTCATGGTGCTCCTTGGCCGCCCACGCAGCAAACCGCCCATGATCTTGAAGGTAGAAACTGAGAAGCACAAAACCAGCTAAGGCATGGTGCTCAAGGATGATCTTATCGACATTGGTCAGTGGATCCGTCTTATTCAGTATCTTCAGGGGAACACTGACTTTACCGTAATCATGAATCATCCCGGCCATGATATCAATGATCCAGTCTTCAGTTTCTTCCAGTAGATCTTGAGCCATCAGCACGGACAGGGCGAACACGACCAGAGAGTGCCGGTATGTATAAGAGTCGTAATCTTTAAAAAGAGTTCCGTACTCTAAAAAGGGAATAGTCTGATAAGAGGCACCCTTATTGGTCTCGATCAATTGATCTAAAACATCGGGCGTTAATTCTTTATCTCCCGGGAGAAGCATTTTGAAGTCTAACGTGTGAACGGGGCAAACGAGTTTAGGGACTTTCATTAGTAATCCTTTGTGTCCTGGTTAAAATGGATTGATATCCTGTTCTGAAGACATCTGGTTATTGTGCGCTTCAATTCTTTCTTTTCTAACCACTTATCATGAATCAACGGTCTCTATCATTTCTATCACAGTGAAAGGATGTGGTCAAATCAAAAATTTGTGAAATGCACAAAAATAAGATGATATCAACGAAAGATAGCCTCTTTTAGTCTATTCAGGTGAAAAGAGTCCAAGGGTGAAGGAGGAGTTGTCTCGAAAATTAAAGGAAAAAGAGGGGTCGTAAAAAGAGGGGTCGCGTCTTAACATTTAACATTTGAACTCATTTTTTCCCTAATGCGCAATAAATGTTAAATGTTAAGATGCGACCCCTTTAATTACAATCCCTTTGGGGCTAAATTATAAATCTAATAATCTATTTCTTCTCTTCAGCCTTGGCTTTTTTGATCTCCTCTATCCTCTTCTCGTAACGACCTGCCTGTTCCCCGGCAGTCTCGACAGCTTTTTCTGCGGCTTTCATCGCCTCATCGTATTTTTTCAGCTTCAAATAGACAAGGCTCAATGTATCCCATTTATACGGAGCCTCAGCGAGCTCGACTGATTTTTTGGCGGCCACGAGCGCACTCTCCAGATTTTTCCCTAAAGGACCCCAGAACCGGGCATAGCTGTAAAGGCTGTTGGAGTCATCCATATAATCCTTGATGCAATCGGGCCCGAAAACCTCCAGAGCTTTTTCCGGCTTGTCCAGCTTGACGTATATATCCGCAATAGCACGCACAACATACAAATTGTCCGGTGCCATTTTGACAGCGAGCTCCATCATATCTTCAACACTTTCCGTGTTTGACTCCTGCCCAACCCAGAAATTGACATAATCCCTGAGGTCGTACACCAATCTGGATACCCTTCCTTCCATGAAATCCTTCCCGTAGACATCATTAGCCTTATCTTGTTCACCTTCCAGGGAATACAATTCAGCCAGATTTCTCATGTAGGAAGGACTGGGATTATACCTCATGAGTTCTTTGATCTTTTCCGCCAGCTCGTATTGAGCACACTCGGGTCATCCGGATATTTGGATGTGTATTCTTCGAAGAATCGGGCCGCTTCCTCTTTTGAACCCGAACGCCGATAGTAAGAGCCCAGGTACAAATAGGCATCTTTTAGCATTTTGCTCTCTGGGTATTTTCGGATAAACGCTTTGAATGGCTCAGGACTGCTTTTGCGACTGTAGATAGCCAAGGTTCCCAGGGAAAATTCGGCATATTCGGTGAAGGTGACTTGTTCTTCTCTGTACTCGGTCGTGCCTTTCTTCCCGTCAGGGTCAAGAGCCAAGACTTTTTTGTACAGTTCTGTCGCTTTCTCCTCATCATACCTGTCATCATATTTTTGGGCGAGCTTGAAGACCAGCTCGACATTCTTGGGCTCTTTGGCGTATTTTTCGGAGAGGAGCTTGAAAGTGTCTATACCTTTTACGGTTTTTTCAACCCTTTCCAGGAATTTTTCGGGCGGGGGTCCATACCCGACGTGCCAGTCTATCTCTGACCCGTCACTGCCCAGGATCAACACAGTCGGAGTGGCGCGGATGCTGAATCTCTCATAGACCGCATCACCCTCACCAACACCTCTGGTCGCCTGGTAAAGAATGAAATTGGAATGCAAAAAATCGTGGAATTTCTTGTTTTCGTAGAATTGCTGAACCAGCAATCGGCAGCCACCTCAGCCAGGAGAGTCCGGCTGCGGAGGAGACGAAAACAAGAAGAAGAAGTGATAATGCGAGTTGCTTCTTCATGTTGACCTCCTTCATCGACTTCATGTCAATCTATGTAATATTTAGTTTCAATATAGGAATTATCACACTGGTTGTCAAACATAAATAAAAATAATTTAATAAATACTATTGAAAAAAAATTTTACTCTCTTTAAAATTCCTTTATCACATTTTCTCTTTAATTCTCTACTATGAGTTTTCATTTTTCGAAAGAGGCCTTTATTCGTGCTGGCCTGTCTTGTGGCGATAGTTTTGTTGTTCCTACCTCTGCAAGCCAAAAAAGCCAAAGCGCCGGAAAGGATACATTCAACAGACCCGGCGCTCAGGATGAAATGGTTTGACCAGCATGTGGAAATGAAGAAGAACTCGTCTCATAAAGACATGACGTGGCAGCACATCGGTCCCCAGAATGTGAGCGGGAGATGCACGGATATCGCTGTGGTCACGCCAAAAGGTGAAAATTTCACGATTTACGTGGCCGCGGCATCCGGCGGCGTCTGGAAGACAGTCAACGAAGGCACAACCTGGGAGCCTGTGTTTGACCAGGCGGCCTCAACTTCGATCGGGGACATCACCATTGCCCCATCCAACAACGATATCGTGTGGATCGGAACCGGAGAGGCAAACATTTTCCGGAGTTCAATGGCTGGATGCGGAGTCTACAAATCCACAGATGCCGGCAAGACCTGGCAGCACATGGGATTGACCGGGACCAATACCATCCCTCGAATCGTCATCCATCCCAAGAATCCGGATGTTGTCTATGTGGCAGCATCCGGTCATGAGTGGACACACAACGCAGAGCGCGGTGTGTACAAAACCACTGACGGTGGAAAGAATTGGGAGAAAATTCTCTATATCAATGAACAAACAGGTGCCATTGACCTCGTCATGGACCCCACAAACAGCGAAATCCTCTATGCGGCTACCTGGCAAAGAATCCGAGATAAATGGAATGACCCCAGGAATAAACCGGGCTACACAGGAAGCGGAATCCACAAGACCACAGACGGCGGTAAAACCTGGAAACCCGTAAACAACGGGCTTCCCGAGGCAAAACACAGAGGTAGAATCGGTATCGACCTCTGCCTGTCCAAGCCCAACGTCATTTACGCTCTCGTTGACAATTACGAGATCGCACGTGAAATAACTGACGAAGATAGAGCCGACACCTATGGCGTCCCTTCGAGCGGCTTTATTAAAGGTTCGACTGTCTACCGTTCGGATGACGGCGGCGCAAACTGGAAACAGATGAGTGGATTGACTCCGGAAACGAAGCAATACATGGAGCGTCATGCCGGCACCTACGGCTGGGTTTTCGGACAGATCCGTGTTGACCCCAACGATGAAAACACCGTCTACATCATGGGTGTCCCTTTAAGTGTGTCCAATGACGGAGGAAAGACATTCCGTTATCTCAGGGGAATGCACGGCGACCACCATGGGATGTGGATCGACCCAAATAACTCGAACTACATCATAAATGTGAACGACGGCGGTATCGTCATTTCCTATGACAAGGGTGAAACCTGGAGGCAGTTCAGGAATAATCTTCCGTTGTGTCAGTTCTTCAATATCGCCTACGATATGGACACACCCTTCCGCGTCTACGGCTCGATGCAGGACCACGGCAGCTTCAGAGGTGTTGTCGACCTCAGCAGAGGACGCGATAACATCCCGACAGTTGATTTTGAGGGAGCACCTGGCGGTGAAGGCAGCAGCCATGCCATCGACCCGACCGACCCGAGAATCGTCTATTCCGCTGGTTTCTACGGCAATCTTAACAGGTCAATCCTCGGGAAGGACGGGAGATGGCAGAGTAAATACATCCTTCCCCGACAGCTTCCGGGCGAACCCAGGCTGCGTGGGCAATGGGTGGCTCCTTTCATCCTTTCGCCGCATAATCCCAACATCATCTATCACGGGATGCAGTATCTTTTCCGCTCTCGAGACCGGGGAGATACCTTTGAGAGAATCAGCCCGGACCTGACCTACAACATCAAGTCCGAAATGGGAGATATCCCCTACCAAACGCTTTTTTCCATATCTGAATCTCCGTTCAAGTTCGGTCTGATCTACGTGGGAACGGACGATGGCAAAGTGCACGTCACTAAAGATGGCGGCAAAACCTGGAAAGAAATCATGAAGGGTCTCCCTTACCGGAAATGGGTCTCCCGAATCGTCGCTTCAGCCTTTGATATGGGGACGGTTTACATGACACAGAACGGAAAACGAGACGATGACTTTGCGGCGTACGTCTGGAAATCGACCGACTTCGGCGAAAACTGGGTGGATATTTCCGGAAACATTCCCCTGGGACCGGTCAACGTCATCAGGGAGCACCCCAATAATAGGAATGTTCTCTACGTCGGCACAGATGTTGGAGTCTATGTCACCGCAGACGGCGGAAAAACCTGGGAAGTACTGGGTGGGAATCTGCCGTCTACATTTGTGGCTGACCTGATCGTTCATCCCCGTGACAGTATCCTCGTCATCGCCACTCACGGACGGGGCATGTGGGCCATAGATGTGGCCAAGTTCAATCCTCCTCCGAGGCGACGCAGGTTCTGAGAAAGAGCAGAAATAAAGAGATTATTTAAACTCTAGCTGGGAAATATCGGTCCGGTTTTTAAACGACCAGTCTAATTTTCGAAGGAACTCATTCCGTCTAATTCGCCAGCCGGACTTTATGGAGTTCTCCCACCTGTGTTCCCGGATTATCCTTTAGATAACAGTATGCGTTCGGAGTGAAATTATCTTTTTAGAATTATTTGTACTTCACTGAGCAGCCATATGGCTGGCTGGTTCGAACGGTCACCTCTTTGCCGGCCAGCAGTTCGTCCAAAGCCATCTGGACAAAATTTCTGGCTTTGGCAATATCGTCTGTACTGGTGGAACGGATATCATCTATACCACCGTTATAGACCAGGACTCCTTCAGAATCGATGATGAACATGTGCGGCGTCGTTTTCGCTCCGTACAGTTTTCCAACGGTTCCCTCAGGGTCGAGAAGCACAGCTTTTGGTGCCGCTTTTTTCTGCTGGACGGTTTCCGTGGTTTCCTCCGGCGTCATGTAACCCTGTTTTCCGGGAGCCGAAGAAACTAACGAAAACCAGATCACACCTTTTGCGCCATAAGTCTTCTGAAGTTTCTGCATGTTGCCGGAATTGTAATGCTTTTTCACATACGGGCAGCCGTGATTGAGCCATTCCAGAACAATGATCTTTCCTTTGTAATCCGAGAGGGAATGAGTCTTACCTGTGGAATCCGGAAGACTAAAACCTGGGGCAGGTTTTCCCACTGGGGTCTCAGCAGCCGGAGCTAAAGGACTCAGGATCAGAAAGAATCCTGCTAACATCATACCGGTGATTAAAACTCCTTTTTTCATAAAAAACCTCCTTGAATAGATAAATTTATTTTCATTGATACAAAGAGACATCAACATATAATGCCTTCTCATGCCCGAGTTTATCCCATCCATATCTTGATATGAGCACACCTTGAAGCCTTTGAGGAAGCTTTTCGGTAAATAATGACCTTTGGACTTCCAAAACATACCCATCCTGTGAACTTTGAATCTCTTGTTTTCCTGAGAGGTCGATGATCCCTTCCTGTTCAGGGAAGAATGAGATGCCTGCGAGTTCTTTCTTAAACCATGGAGGAGGAATGATATGAATAAAAATTTGGCCATTTTTTGCGGATGCATTGACTTCCCAATCAGAGAACCTTTGGGGCATATTCCGGCGGGTGGCAGCAAAATGGCGGGCCCACCGCTTATTGGGCTCTGATCTTTTGTTGTCAACCGGAAGATTCAAGATGAGATTCGCCTGGCCTGGAATGCAGATCTCCTTACATGCCAGCCAATCCACACGTGCGGCAATTTCCACACTCAAGCCCGACTTCACCGCATCCGGCGCTTGTATTTCGGTCAAGAGAAAGACCTCTTCTTCATAGCCAAAACTCACATCATGGGGAGTCTCAATCTTTTGGGGGGTGGGCCATTGGATTCCACTCGCATGGAAACCATCCGGAAGATGCCATTCGATTTTCGTGGGCATGCCTGAATCACCAGGATTTTTCCAGTAAGTGTGCCACTGTTTCGCCATCTCTAGCCGGAGTGCCACACAAAATGTCTGTCCGGGCTGAATGGATTTAAACTCTGAAATCAGCTGCGCTTTCACGGGTTCTGAATTTTTGCATCCAGTCAAGACAGTTACAGAAACAAGAAACACAACGAAGGATACGAGCCTCAGACATGGAGCATGAACGAATGATGTTTTCTCTCCAAAACGATTTGTTCTCATATTCGGACTCACAATGAATAAAACGAACGAATCTCGGGGAGCAAAATCCCTTGCTTCTATGAATTTAATAGCAGTTTCATTATTTTTCAAACTATTTCCTACTTATAACATAGAAATTGTCAATTTATCAAGTGAAATAAATAATTGGCCATTCCCTGTTATTCATTATATACACGTGTGTAAAAATATTTTACCGCCTGTATAGAACTCCAAAGGATATTTTCCTGAAAATCAAAAGCACTTCCTGGTTAGATAAGGGAGAAATCATTAATTTCTGTCCAGTTGGCACAGAAGTTGCTCTATTAAGAGTAGAACAAGGGAGTATGGCGAAAGATGGCTTTAAACGTTTTGCTTCTTCAACCTCAATCCCTGAACCGACTCATCCTGCTCATTGGCTTCGGTCTTATACTGGTGGTTTGTTCCAAGCTGTCAAAAAACATATTCTACCCTGGACCCTGGTCTTTGTTCTCTTTTTCTCTTTCTCAACAGCCCATAGCTCGCAGCCACGAGCTAAGATTCCGCGCGAGCAGTTCGATACTCTCTATATCGAAGGCAAGCACCTTTTTTACAAAATCCTAAGGCGGGAGGCTCAAAAAATGCAACTCGTCGACAAAGAAAGAGAAACGCTCGCAAAAGCCCAAAAGAAGATCCCCGGTCTCTATGAGCATCTGATGAATTTTTATTATTTTCATAAGAAACCGGATGGAAAAAAAGGAGTGAACTTCCGGTCACATCTCCTGAATTTCTCCAGAAACATGGCTGAGGAATTCATTCAATCCATAACAGAATTCCCCCCTGATGGAGAAGCGCCATCCTTGGAATCGGTTCTCTACTCCACAGGATATTTCTCAAGACAAATGTTCCCCATCTACCGTGAATACAGAAGGCCTATAGGAAAACAGGTGAGAGCGCAATGGGTGCTGGATGAATTAAAAATCAAGGAAGTGCATCGGGTCTCAAAGGGGAAGGGCATTAAGCTGGCCATCATAGATACGGGGATTGACCCGACCCTGAGAGAGATTAGATCAAGAATCGTCAAATGGAAAAATTTTCTTGACGGTTCAAAACCATACTTTGAGAAAGGAAGATTTCCCTTTGACTGGAGCGGCCACGGGACATCAATCGCATCGATTGTTTTTCAGGTTGCACCCGAAATCGAACTGGCCATCGTCAAGGTTTATGACAACGAAACCATGCGCACTGTTCCTCCGAGCCGATGGAGTGCTTATCTCTTCGCTGCAGGGATGATCTGGGCAGCTGAGAACGGAGCCGATATCATCAATCTCAGCGCAGCTTTTCAAGTCGACACAAAAGCCATTCGGGAAGCAGCAAAGTACTGTTGGGAGAAAAACGTATTGGTTGTTTCACCCATAGCCAATGTATCGGAAAACGAGGGCGACAAAACTCTGTATTTCCCGGCGGCCTATCCCTGGACAATTGCTGTTGGCGGCGTTGAGAAGAACAACGGAAAGCTTCGAGTATCCAAATTCTCACCTGAAGCGGTCTATCTGGATGTGGTCGCTCCAGCTTCCGGAATTTACGGGGAAATGCCTTCCTATCTCGACAGCAGGAAAAGACCTCGAACCAATTACGGCAATTCGATCGCGGTCCCCTTCGTGGCAGGAACAGCATCACTCATGCTTTCTGCTATGGATGACCAAACTCTTCTCAAGCTTAAAGAAAAATCTGGGAATTTGGTTGAAACTGTTCGCATAATGCTGAGAAAAACATCCTCCAACGCCATTCTGGGATTCGAAAAACCGAATCCGACTTCAGGCTATGGATTTATCAACATCCAGAACGCGGTAGCGATGGCTAAAAACTTCAGGATGGAGTAGAGGCAGGAATTATCACTTGAAAACTGAACTCATCGAAGAAAATCTATTTTTATGCGGCTCCCCCGTTTGATTTTCACCAGTTTTTCGAGATGAACAACTGATTGTCCTCTGTCGAACTTTAGCTTTCCCGCTACTTGTTCTGAATCGATATGGATACTCTTGACGGACCGGAAACCATAGGCCTCGGAAACACCGAATTTCGACAGCTCCAGCTCTCCGAATTCAACCTTTAAAACAACTGTGCTGCCTTTGGCCTCGAAACTCCCCCAGCCACTTCCACAAGACCAGAAAGTAGAAAAATTGTCTTTGTTTATTTGTGGAGAAAAGGCGATAAAATTTTTCGTCCCATCATACTGATAACCGGAAAGAGCGAGCAGCACAGCCCAACTGGCCATGGCTCGGGCATAATGATGGCCGCATTCGAGCTCATCCCAGGGATTGCGGTTAAATCCGCTGTACCTTTCTCTTAAAGCCTTGACTATGGTCAAGCCTTCATCGATGTGGCCGGAATAAATCAAGGAGGCGGCCACCTGGTATTCGATCCCTGTCCAGACCTCATCCGAGTACACAAAGGGCAGTGCTGGTCTCTTCCCTTTCGGCCAGGAGCAGAGGAGCAGTCCGGCCTCCTCATTCAAGGCATACACCCTTTGAACATTCGAGAAGCGGTTCAAATCCAGAAGAAAATTGTATGCGAAAATGGATTTCATGGCTTTATCCACATGTTCCTGAGGGAGGATGTATCCCAATCCCGCGGCGTGAGCAAGATACTGGCCCAAGAGCTGGTCAGAGAGGCATCCTTCTCCATACTGATACTTAGGGATTATCCCGCCCTCTTCCAGCGCATCTTTCTTTCCCCCCGGGGATTCTTTTCCTTTGCAGGCAGGATCCTCGCATCCCTTTTCAGGCGACCGCAGATGCTCAGGCACCACGAGCCCTTCCAAGACGTCCACTTTCTGGATGTAATATTCTCCATTCCAGAGGAGAGAATCGTAGGACCCTGAACCTTTCTGGAAAATTTTTAGATATTCCTTTGCTTTTTTCTTGTCACCCACTGCTTCTGCCATCTCGCTCCCCGCTTTAAGAGCGGCCAGGTATAAGGCCCCCGTCATGGTGTTCGGGCCGTAAAATTCGATATCGTATGTGTTGTGCTGTTCACCTTCCATGACTCCGTCTTTGTCAGGATCCCAGGGCAAGAGCAAACGGTCCTTCTGCCATCCCAGTTCATCTGATACCTCACCCACGCCTGTCCAGGCAAACTCGATCGCCGCATTCACCTTCGGCCAGAGCGCCCTGAGCCATTCCGTATCTCCTGATAACTTCCACTCCCGGTAAATCCTCACAACGTTTCCCATCTGGCCATCCGCACAGGGTTTATACGTCCACCAGTACTTTCCGAGGGGCATAAGAGTCCTGAACACCTGGTAGCCGTTTGCAAAAGTGTTGTGAAGGAAATCCGTCTCCCGCATCGCTCTCTCCAAGGAAGGAAAGAGATAAGCCAGAGTCTGCTCATAATTCCAGACGTGTGTGCAGTTCATCGGGCAGCAGCCGGAATTATCGGTCAAACCTTCAAACCCGAAGAATTTTCCATCTTCGGTGCGCATCACCAGGTTGGTTTTCAAGGAAGATGTTTGAGAGGACACGGCATCAATCACATAGGAGGGATAGGCGGAGCGAAAAAGGGTGTCATGGAATGTTTTTGTATCCTGGTAAAGCTCTTGCTCGTTCCGGATAAAATACCGCGCCACATCCCAGGCATCCTGGAATTTTGAAGCATATTGATTTTTAAACCTCTTGCCCTTGACCTCCTGTTCTCGATTCCAGTAATTCTCCCTGTTGGGAAAGCACCAGGTGAGATAAAAAGGAACGATTTTCTCCTCACCTGGCTTGAGCTCAATGTGGACCAAAAGTGTCGCCACATCGCTCCTTCCTTCTGGAGACTGTTCACTGTCCGTCAGACGCGCTAACCTCCCATCATCTGAAAAATCATCCCAGAAAATGTGGGCATTATCCCACCATCCTCCTCTGTACCACCGTGTCTGGGCATCCACCTCCTTTTCCGGAGTGATGAAAGCAATGCTGCCGGATTCGATATCATCCTCTGATCCCCTGTTCGATGTCATCTTGATTCCTCTGAATTTTCCATCGTCGATATACTGGTTCAAGTTTTCCCCGAAGCCTATCCGATTAGCCTTATCCGCTGTCTTGATGGGATTCAACATGCTGAAAGCCAGTGAAACACTCACAGGTGAAGCTTTCGTATTCTTGACTTTCCAGTAAAAAACAGCGGCGGGAATCCCGCTCTTTTCCGGCGACAAGGGGATGAACGGATTGTAGGCCTCCAGCTTCACTGCCACAGGAACATCTTGATCCTCAAACCTCAGAGAGGCAAAAGGGAATTCTCCTTTAAAAATCACTTCTTCAAAGCGGGATACACCCGGCAGCTGATTCCTGGGTATTCCCATCCAGGCAACATAAGGAGAGAAGAGCCGGCGTTCCAGAATTTTGGCAACAGACTGCTTCCCTTCCTCTCTCGCCCATATGGAAAAAAAAGTGAAATCCGGATACCTTCCCTTATCTGGTCTGTTAAAAATCTCAAGTTCTCTGATTTCCCCTCTTCCGCCAAGTGTGATGTTGCCTGTTCCTAATCCTCCTATGGGGAAGGCAATTGTCGCCAGGTCTTTTCCTGTGAATTCTCTGACTTCCCCCGAATCATACAGCTTTTCTTTTTTATATACTTGATCGCTGCTGAATATAACGCCAGTCAGAGCGAAAAAAACAGAAAGACAACAAATGAATTTTCTCATGTTTTCCCCCAAAATTTTTTTTCACCAGACTTTACTTTATCAGCTTATAGCAAAGGGAGTAATCCATGTCAAATAAACGGGAATTTTTTGGAAAAAACAGGATTCAAAAGGGAAAAATTCCGACTTAAAGAAAATGGGGACTATCCCTTTCAGTCCTTAATTTTAAGGAAGAGAGGGACTGTCCCCTTTTTAGAAGAATGAATAGGGTGGCGGCAAATTTTATGAATGATTCAGGCGGACCTGGATTATTCACGAGTCGAGGTTGCCGGAGATACGAGGCACAGCGCATGAAGCTGTGGTCGTCCACCGCGATTGCGCTGTAACGAAGTAGATGGAGTGAGATCGGCTCGCCCGAAGGGGAAAAAATGCCGACATAAGATGATCAGTTATCCTTAAGAAATTTTTTATATAAGGTGTCGGCAAATTTTATGAATAATTCAGGCTAGTTGGCGAAATACCCAGAACGGTGGGTCACTTTGAAATTCTTATCTTTAACTCTGACCTTTATCTGTTTAAATTGACCATCCTTTTTGAAGTTTAAGGGAGAGTAATAGACGAGGTAGTAGTTATCAGACGCCTCAACAGCATCTTTAAACAAAGCCACGGGGTTCGAAGAACTATGCAAGAATCCTCCGGTGGCGACAGCGACTTCCCTAAAGGCGTTGAAGATGTCTTCTGAGCTCTCTTCCATGTGAACTCCGGGGATCATCTGTGGAGGCTTTGAAAAGAATAAGAAATGAATAGAAACGGAAGAATCGGCATAAGTTTGTTTGAGCTTATCGATATCAATAGAGACGTCTCTTTTTCGAATCCCGAAAAGCTCTGACAGAGCAAAAACAATATCCTGCCTCTGCTGGTTCCCACTGATATACTGATCTATGACTCTTTGCTCAAGCTGAGGGATGAATTCTCTTTGATAGAACAGAAAAACATACTTTTGTCCCTCTTTATTTTTTAAAAATTCTGCAAAATCCAGAAGTTTCTTTTGGTCAACTGACCTTAAATTTTCTAATTTATTCAGAAGATCTCCGTACAAGGAGAGACTTTCATCGAGTGCCAAACCCCGAAATTCATCCACGCCCGGCTCGTCCATGGAAGTCGATTCGGAAGACAATGTTTTAGCGAGACCAGTGAGGTCACTGATGGCTCCCCTGTATTCAGCACTCCCCTGCAGAGCATCTCTTCTTAAAATCCCTTTGAGCTGATTCGCGACTTCCTCTCTTGGTACGGTTTCCAGAACCTCGAGTTTCATTCTGTATGTTTTCATAGGTGTGACGATAGTGAGATTATCTCCGGAAAAAAGAACATTATGAATGAAATAATCCACCGCTTTTCCCATCCTGGCCGTGTATTCATTGACTTCAAAAAGGAGATAAAAATATCTTGCGGTTTTTGGCGCAAATCTTTTATTCTCTTCTCTCCTTTCTATGTTTGTCTTTTTTACTAAATAGACAGCTTCGATTTTCTGGAGCACTCCATCCTCGAAGACTTCAAAATCATTTATTGTCAGATTGTCAATGAATGTTTTGCCTTGGTACACTCTGACAGGAATCTCGATATTGATAACCAGTGACTCATGGGTGATTTCCTGGGCAAACAGGGTTAAACCTAACGCAAGTACTCCGATTATAATAACTTTCTTCATGGCTCAACAGCTCCTATTCTTAAATTCCACTGGACTTATATTATACAATCAATAAACCACGCTCTCAATCTATTTATAGAGCATAGACTTCATTCATAATGTTTAGACGAACACGTTCAGGGTTTCTTCCTGTTTAATGGGGTCGCGTCTCAACATTCGACATTTTTTCATTCTCTGCTTCCTATAAAATTGGGGTCAGGCCTTATCAAGATTTTAAAATACAGGCTAGATAGCAGTCACCTGGCTCGACTTAAACAAGGCCTGATCCCGAGACTGGTCGAATGTTGAGATGCAATCCCTATTGGAGGTTCTGCAAGGTTGTCTGGATCACTTCAGATAATGCAGGATGGATATGCATCCCGCTGATGATGGGCATCACGGTTCCAGTGGATGCCATGGCATTAATGATTTCTTGAATAAGGATGGGCGCATATGGACCGATAATATGGAATCCCAGAAGACGGCCGCTTTTTTTTTCGATGATGATCTTAGCAAAGCTCTCATCATCCATCATTGCCTCACCCTTCGCCACCTCCGAATATTTCGCCTTGCCGACCAGAATATCAAAACCTTTCCGGGCCTCATCCTCTCTTAACCCAACAGACGCAATCTGGGGGCAGGAAAACACAGCGTGGGGAACTTTATCATAATCCACTTTGTTTCTATCTCCGTGCATGCTGTTGTGCCAGACAACATCGGCTTCTCTGTTGGCCGAATGCCTGAACATTTTCTTCCCGATCGCATCCCCGAAAGCCCAGATATTTTCCTTGCTTGTCTCGAGGAAATCGTTCACATTGACGTATCCTCTTTGATCCACCTCTACACCTGTGTTCTCCACTTTCAAAAGGTCAGCGTTGGATTTCCTTCCCGCAGCCACCATGAGCTTCGCCGCGCTGAATTCCTTCTTCTTTCCTGTCTTCTTGTCTTTTGTGATCACTCTGTACCCTTTTTCTCCTTTGACTATCTCCGAGGCCTCCGTGTTAGTGAAGATTTCCATGCGTTTTCCCATCTCCTTCTTGAGGAGCTCAGAAATTTCGGGCTCTTCGCTCCGGACAAGCCTCTCTGCCCGCTGGAGGATCGTGACTTTTGTGCCCATTGCCGCAAAGAAATGTCCGAACTCAGCGGCGATGTATCCCCCGCCTATGATGATCAAGCTGGAAGGTTTTTGAGTCAGCTCCAGGACACTCTCGTTGGTGAGATATCCACTGTCCTCTATTCCCTTAATCGCTGGGATCAAGGGCCTCGCTCCGGAAACGATGAAGATTTTCTTGCCTTTTATTTTCTCTTTTCCTGCCTCCAACGTGTAATCCTCAACAAATGAGCCTTCCTCCTCATAAAAATCCAATTCCTCCATGAACTTTATTCCCTCTCGGATATGGTTTTGACTTTTCCCGACGATTTCTCTCATCCTCTCCATGATGGATGGAAAATCTATTCCCTTTATTTCTGTGCGGATGCCTAATTTCTCGGCTTCTTGGATTTCCACCACTCTGTCCGCCGGGAAAATTAGCAGTTTCGAAGGGATACATCCCACATTCAGGCAGGTTCCCCCCAGTGGTCCCTTATCCACCATGGCTGTTTTCAAACCATGAGACAGAGCCCGCTCCACCACGATCGCTCCTGCACCGGAGCCGATAACAACCACATCATATTCTTTCATATCATTCTCCCGATTGTGGATTTGAAAAATTTTCTATCATTCACACCGTGGGCAAAAAACATACTCTGTCCACAGAAAGACCTGAAATGGAGCAAGAAAAATCTGAAGGGAGAGAGGCCATTTCCGTGTATTTTACTCGCAAATCAAATTACACGATTTGGCAGAGAATCTTTTTAATTTATGATTTTTCTTTAGCTTTTTGACTTGCTATCCGAATCAAATACTTCTGAAAATTTTGATCCATATCGATGAAATTATCCACTTCCTCCACCAGCTTCTGTGCACTCGTTTTACCGAAAGCCAGAACTTCCACGTAACAGCCCAAGGCATGCTTGAGATGCTGGACTAGAGGAACAAAATCGCCATCTCCACTGACAAGCACGATGGCATCCAGCTTGGGTGCGAGCTCTATCATATCCATGGCGATTCCGATATCCCAATCGCCCTTCTTAGCTCCTCCGAAAAACACCTGAAGGTCTTTCGCCTTGACCTCATATCCCAAACTTTTCAGCGCCTCAAAAAAATTGGCCTCGTCTTTAACGTCAGCTTTGATGACATAGGCGATTGCCCGGATCAGCTGTCTCCCCCTGACTGCTTCCTTGAGGAGTGTCTTGAAATTGACCTTGGATTTGTATATGTTTCTCGCAGAATAATACATATTCTGAACGTCGACGAAAATTCCGACTCGCTGTTTCTCGTAAAGCTCAGGAGTTGATTTTTTACTCATTAATAACCTTCCTTCTTAATCACTTAATTTTTTTTCGATGGCGAACTTGAGGAATTTAAAATCATAATTCTTATTCCTGAAGAACAATCCCACGAGTTCCCTCTATCACTTCTCCGATCACCCAGGCTTTGAGCCCTGTTTTTTCTAACATCTGGAGTGCACGCCGAGCATCCTGTGGCCCCAGGATCAAGACCATGCCCACCCCCATGTTAAACGTCCGGAACATCTCTCTTTCATTTATCCGGCTTCTCTCCTGAATCTCTCGGAAGACATGGCTTTAATGCGGATTTTGTCCTGGATTTTGAGAACCGTCTTGGCATAAATCTTTGTCGGTCTCAATAATTCCAGACCGGTTTTTCCTTTCAATTCTTTTGGCGAAAAAATCTTGCGGACAAGAGAAAAACCATTGCTGTGGAGTCCGCTGGAAGCGAGACCAAGAACTTTATCACCCTTGCGGCAGAGACGGCCGTCGATCATCTTTTCACGGCTCACCACGCCCACACAAAAACCGGCTAAATCAAGCTTATCTTTCTCATACATTCCGGGAAGTTCAGCTGTCTCACCACCAATTAAAGCGCATCCGGCCTCCTGGCAGCCCTTTGTGATTCCCTTCATCAGCTCATACAGTCTTTTCTCGTTCAGTTTTCCGCACGCGATATAATCAAGGAAAAAAAGAGGTTCGGCTCCGACCACGACAACATCATCCACACACATGGCGACCAGATCAATCCCGACCGTGTCGTATCTATCCAGCATTTCAGCCAGTAAAAGCTTGGTGCCCACTCCATCTGTCGAGGAAACAAGAACAGGATTTTTTATTGCCTTGAGACGGGGCACGAAAAGACCGCTGAAGCCGCCGATTTTTCCCAAGACTTCGGGTCGAACGGTTTTCTTGATGAGGGGTTTTATCCTTTTGACAAACGCATCCGCTTTGTCTATATCCACACCAGCTTTTTTATAAGTCACTGCAGCCATGCTCTCTCTCTTACACCAAAACACCTGATTTATATCACCGCTTCCCCCTCAAGTCAATCAACGGGGTCAGACCGTAAGCATTTCCAAATCCTTGATAATGAAGACGGATGGAAATGTTTTTGGAAAGAGCCGAAGCGACCTTGAAGATTTAGCCTTCTTGAGCCGCCCTCAAGGGAAGCCTTCCGGCCGGTCGAAATGTTTGAGCAGAAGACAATCAGAGGGAGATGTGAGATGATAACTCGGCTATTCCTTTGGAGCTTAACGTTGACGTGCGCAGTTTTGAGACCGCCGCAGAGGGCGGTGAAGGAATGGCGTTAAAAATCTGAAGGGAGCTGGGGGATTTCTAAAAACATTCTTTCATCACGGATTTGGAAACGCTCCCGGTCATACCCTGCGGAGGTGGGCGATCATCCTGGGCACAGCCAGAGGGACGACATCCGGAAGCATGTGAGGCATCAGATTGTTCATGACCTTGGGCATCAGGTCCGGCATCTGCTCCAGCATGTAGTCAGGCATGGGAATACGTTCAGCAACACGATCCAGCATGGTGGGCATCACTTTGGGCATCATGCGGGGAAGAAGCTTGGGGAACAGGATGGGAAACACCGGCTTCATCAAAGCAAACATCGCATCCCCCACGAACCCGAGCTTCCCGATAAACCGCATTATCTTGCCCATCCCTAAAGGCATGGCATCGAGCAGTTCAGGCCACATGGTGGACATCAATTCCGCAAAACCCTGCGGCGTCATCAAAGCGATCATTCCTTCAAAAACAGCCCACTGTTTGGCAACCTCAGGATTCGGGTCCTTGAATTCCTTTCCTAAAGCTTTACAGGAAAAAGCCGCTAGATCATGTATCTCCACCGGAAGGTTTTTCTTGTCTTTGGAGACTCGCAGCTGAAACTCACAGCATGGACACAGGGCCAGAACTCCATCTGCCTTGATTTCCTCGGCTTCGTCCAGGCGGGACTTTCCAATCTCATGGGCAACAAGTGGCTCCTTTA
>SMTZ1_10010766_pt1 | contig 17528 bp, 18 predicted proteins | sample DeeMarSWOR136_30_FD_25667 | JGI IMG/M metagenome (IMG submission 25667)
TATTCCCCCATACTCTCCTTTATGCGTTCCAGACCATACATATTCAACGACTACCGTGTCACCTTGAGTCACAATTCGTTCAAAATCTATTCTAGCATCTGGAAAGACGTTGACATCTCTTAAAGCCATTCTACGAAACCCTTCAATGTCGAACTCTTTTGTTGATGCTCCCACGTATTTGAAGTCGTCTGTCAACAGGTTTGTGAGGGAGTCAAGGTCTTTAAGAAGTAACAATTCATATGCCTTCCTAACAACCTTCTCGTTCTCACTCTCAGTCAATCAACTCACCAAGTTAGAACCTTGAACTCAACGTGACTCCAAGTCTATTTAATAATTTACTGAGGAGTGAAGATATCAGCGTCTAATTGGTTTCAAGAAAAAGACCAAGGAGATTACTTCAATTAGCTAGAAGATGTTAGAATGTTGGTCGATTTTCTTTAGTGTATTCGCCTCGTATCAGCTTGTACGCCTTCTCTTCACCGATATTTAACACATAGATACTTGTCTCAGATGGAGTAACTCCACCCTTAAACAATGCCATCCTTCTAGGAGCAACCTCTATCAACCCCAAACCCTGGTAATTAAAATGTCTATGAGACCAATACTCATAACCACGCCCTCAATCTGGAGGTTTCCATCAGCAAGTGCCACGTTTGGGTTTGCTAAAATCTGCTTATACTTTCTGCTATTTTGATTTGTCAGAATGTAGATGGTCAAACCATAGGAGATACAACGCACGGTTCTGGACGTAACGAATTCTCCCTCTGATGTTGACAGAACCATACGCTCATGCTGCTTCAACTCATTGAGCATCACATATCTCAGATCCTCATATGATAACTCGATTTTTTCCATTCTCTTCCACTCTAAAGTCCTACTAGACAACCTAATAGAACCTTAAACTTCAATGAAACCTACGAGTCTATAACATTTTGGACAGTCCAAATCCAATGTCTCACGTGAAACATCTATAATGTCGTCAACCCACCATTAAGATTCTTATTCACCCTCAACTCATGGTAAACGTATTAAGAGATTGAAAATAGAATAACAGAACATGAGAATTGCCGTAATGGGTGCTGGTGGCCAAGGTGGTCTATTTGGATCACTATTAAGCCAAGCAGGCAATGATGTGACAATAATTGCGAGAGGGAGAAACTTAGAGGCCATTCAAAAAAAGGGATTAAAGTTGAGATCAAAGATCTTTGGTGACGTCACAGTTCAGGTAGGTGCAACTGATAATCCTGAAGCTGTCGGTGAAGTCGATCTAATTCTTTTCTGTGTGAAGAACTATGATCTCGATACAGCTGCTGAACATATCAATCCAATGATCGGTGCAGAAACAATTGTACTCACTGTGCAGAACGGTGTAGAAGCCCCATATAGAATTGGCGATGCGATAGGGTTAGAACATGTAGTCGCCGGCGTCTCCGGCATCAATTCTCACCTCGTGGCTCCAGGGGAAGTCCAACACATTGTTGGCGAGAGATTTGTGTTTGGCGAGCTATCGGGTATTGTAAGCTCTAGAGTTGAGAAACTGGAAAAAGCTTTCAGGGAGGCTGGTTTAGATGCTCTGGCCTCTGATGATATTAAGGGTGAATTATGGAGTAAGTTGACATGGCTTTCTACTATAACAGGTGTTATCTGTCTCACAAGGTCTTCTATTGGGATTATTAGAGATCATGAGGAGACTTGGGAGTTATTGCGGAGGGTATTGGTGGAGATAACATCCGTTGCCCTTGCGGAGGGTGTAGTAATTTCTGAGGATTCGATTGATAATTGGCTCGATATGTTCTCGAGAATGCCTCCTGATGCTAAGCCGTCTATGATGGTGGATCTGGAGGCTGGTCGTCGCATTGAGCTTGACACATTAATAGGTGCTGTGGTTAGGTTTGGGAAGAAACATGGTTTGGATACTCCATATAATTATGCGATCTATTCAGCGCTGAAGCCATATCAAAATGGAACACCCACTCCTAAAGCTCATAACTAAAGGTCTTCCTCATAATTCCCCATACTCTTTTCTACACTTCTACCTAATTCTAGTCTTGATCCAAAATGATTGATCTAGCGATGCTTCAAGTGGCGAGAGACCTCGTGGCTATCTTTGGCGTAATAGCTGGATTCACATACTATGTAATTGTAGTGAGAAACTCCCAGAGAATGCAGCAGTTACAGCTTGAGACGAGAAAAGCCCAGCTGTACATGCAGCTATTCATGAGAATCACCTCAGACGAATTCGTGAAAAAGTCGATAGACCTGCTGAAACTGGAGTACGACGATGTCGACGAGTTCATGGAGAAACTGTTATCGGGCCCCGACTCAGGTCTGCATGCTAGACTGTTCTCGATGTTCTGGCACATAGATGGACTGGGCTACATGATGTCTCAGAAGCTCATTGATACCGAGATGGTCTACAACTTCGGAGGCGGGTTCGCACAGGTATGGCATTGGAAGAAGTGGGAGCCCGTGATAATGAGGTTTCGTAAGCGGAGGGATGATCCTGAGTTCCTGAAATGGTTTGAGTATGCGGCTGAGGAGATGATGAGGATACGTCAAGAAAAGGGGCTCACTCAAACGCCACCAAGTCCAAGTACTTAGATATCTTTCACTACGCGCGCGAGAATTCTAGAAAAGAAAAATTGGTAAAGACGGGTCGGCGCAGGTAGAGCCACCATACCCTGACCTCCCTCCCTTAACCTGCTTCTCTGAAATGTCCCAGTGTGGAGGACCAACCCATCTTCGCTGGAAGAGCCCTGCTTAAGGCTAACAGATTTTCTATGTATGTATAATATAATCCTACTGGACAGGTTAAGTTAGCCACATGTTGTATTATGTTCACGGTGAAGAAATCACGTTATGATTTGTTCCTATTATAGTATTAGTTAAATCAAATTTTATCTCCTGATATACAGGTTCATTAAAACTCCTCAATCCTTCAATAATATCTAGACTCTTTTTTAAAGCTAGGTCTTGAGACAATTTACCTGAATCATACTGTAATATTGTATCAAAGATGCCTACCATGATAGCTTCAATATCATGGATTTCAGAAGCCTCATCTGTCATACGAGTTCATGTTAATCGCTCTCCTTTTCAACCTTTGGGAAATATAATTATGAATTCTTAATCACTTGTATTTTTAACGTTTTAACGAATGAGGCTTTTAAAAAGTATTTCTATTGAAAAAGGGGAATATTTTAAACTAATTTGGACCAAAAAGATGCTCTAACGTTTCTCACGCGCGCTCGTTCTATTACTCGCGAAATGTCGCGCTTGCGTCGCATCTTGAGCTCATGACTCCTCCCCTCAATATACAGGGTAAAGGTTTTGTATACATGAGAGTTGTTTCAATCATCATGAGTGAGAATGGCGAAAATATCTCGCTTTTTGAGGGCATAATTATTGGGTTGTATGGTAATTGGCTGATATCGCTTATCGATAAGATCTCCTTCACTCAGCCATTAAGGGTCGGCGGGCTCAGTATATCATGGTTCCAGCCATTTCTTTTCCTCGTATCTATCTTAAGTCTGATTGGGTTGATAGCCGTCGGTATCTTCGGGGGGAGGCTTGAAACTAGAAAAGAGGTTTCTATACTATCCATATTTCACATACTTCCCATTGGTCTTTCATTTTACCTTGAAGACCTGTTGCTGAAGGACCTTTTTTTCTTATCGATAGGCGGAATACTGTTCGCGATCATCTATTCAACAGAGTATCTACGAGCGAAAGAAAGATCCAAAAAATAGGGTACAAGGGAATATCTCATTTATCTTGAATCAAATAGTGGTTAATGTGCGCGCTGTAGATCATCTCTTATTTACGCTTCATTTCGCAGTATTGTCGGTCTTTCACCACAAGCACTGGAACAGTACAGGCTTCCACCACATTTCTACCTGTACTGCCTAGCATCCAGCTCAAGACGCCGCTTGTTCCTCTATTGCCGATGATAATCAAGTCCACTCCCTGTCTTCCCGCCGTCTCGACAATGATCTTTGCAGGGTTACCATCCTTCAATACTTGAGTTAACTTCAACCCTTGATGCGCTCTAACAAGCTCTTCAACGGTTTTCTGAAGCATGTCCTCATAGCTTTTCTTCATGTCCTCCTGCAGTTGAGGATAGTAGTCTAGTTCAACGTCTTCTGAAAAGTATGCGTGGATTTGCGGTATGACTGCCAATACTACGAGTTCGGCACCGTTTTCCTCTGCAAGTTCCGCGGCGAAATTCAGGGCATGTTTGGCGGGGTCAGACCCATCGATTGCTGCCAATATCTTCTTGAACATGACTAATTCTTGAACAGGGCGATATTTAATGTGTTATTTCATATTCACATTGTGTGATACAGATACTCATTGATAAACGCATGACGAGATTGATGCATTAAAACGCTCGCTATTTTAAGCTAAAAATCATTGTTTGAAGCATTTAAAACGATTTTTATTGAATTAAGACAGTAAAAAACCGTGATATATAAAATATGAGTGAAAAAATCAAATACGGGATACAAATCATATTATCGAGTTTCGGGGGAGTTCAAGAAGATAAATACATCCAGCATTTCCTTCCTTACCTCTGGATTCGTCGCCCCCGATACTCACCGTAGTAGACATCAAAGCGTGATTTGAGATGAGAAGCTACATAAAAATCATCGGTCCTCCATTGTATGAAGCCGTTCTGGCCCTGCAGAGGATAGCCAAGGAAATGCCCTACGTAATCAACAGGGAGGTCTTCATCGAGACTAAACAGCCCGACTTCACAGACATAGACGCCTCCAGGGATTTTTTCATGAACATCCACCTTCAGGACTACCCAATATATCAAGATAACCAGGTGAATATAATAAAGAGGGCTGAGGCCGTGATGGGGGACTTTGACTTCTATTTCGAGTGGGTTCGTAGGCCAACTGTTGATAACATGATTGAACTAGTGAAAAGAATAGATGACGAATTTTCGCGTCTAGGTTGCCAATACATGATTAGAACAAGGTGATACTTTACTACGCTCTCGAGTGCGAATCATAGACTTTAGGAAACGTTTTTATACACACTGCAAACAATCGTCAGATTCACATCACTGGGTGATTAGATGGGCAGCCGCAGTCTAAGAATGGATATACTCTCTATCTACACCCCCTCATTCTTCATTTTCCTCGGAATGAGCATCATATCTCCCATACTGCCCCTTTACGCCAAGAGCTTCAATGTCAGTTACACCCTGGTCAGCCTCGCAATATCTGCCTACGCCTTCGGCCGACTCCTAGCAGACGTCCCCGTGGGAATGCTGGCAGACAAATGGGGCAGAAGACCGCTCATGATCACGGGAACACTACTCCTGACGCTGTCAGCCTTCATGAACGCACTGGCACGCAACTTCTCGGAGTTTCTCATCTACAGGCTCCTCCAGGGAGTTGGATCATCCATGTGGATGACCAGTAGGGAAACCCTGCTCGCCGACATATTGAAGCCGGAGGAGCGTGGCAGGGTCTTGAGCTACTTCCAGGCCTTCATGCTCCTCGGCTCAAGCGCGGGACCCACGATAGGGGGCTACATAGCCGCATACTGGGGCGTCGAGGCGACCTTCTACTTCTACAGCGTGACCGGGGTCATCAGCTTGATCATCACATACCTCTGGATCAAGGAGCCCGAAGGTATCGCCCACCACAGGCGACATGCAAAATTTGATCTGCCCACGGTGAGTCGGCTGCTCAGCAACCCGAGTTTCAGCATGGCGTGTCTCGCCACCTTCACCATTTTCTTCATGAGGACGGGAATCAGGGGTACAATGATCCCTCTCTACGCTGAGGGTGTACTCGGGCTCGATGAGGTGGCCATTGGCTCGGTCATAAGCTACGCCACAATCATGAATCTGCTGATGACGATACCCATGGGGTACGCCATAGACTACTTTGGGCGGAAGCCGCCGATGGTTTTCACTCTGCTGCTCACAGCCGTAGCGGCTCTGGCGTTTCCCTTCACCGAGAATTATCTGATGATAAGCCTTGCCGCTGTGCTCCTCGGTATTGGTACGGGAGGCGCGGGACAGGCCCCTCTAGCAATGGCCACCGACGCCACCTTGAATGAGTCTCGAGGTCTAAGCATGGGCTTGTACCGCCTTTTTGGCGACATCGGCTTCGTTGTGGGTCCGATAATCCTTGGTTTCATAGCTGACAACTTCGGGCTCAGAATGCCCTTCTATGTAATGACTGTTCTGATTTTAGTCGGTGTGATTCTTGTACAGCTCTTCGCCAAGGAGACTTACAGTTCGCGCACACGAACAGCTAGGTATCCATAACTAGGCATTCGCGCGCGTGTGGGTTATACTCAGGAGTTATGAACCGATAAGTGGGTTGATTTTTGTGCTTATATCTTGATAAAAATGGGGAAACGATTTGAGGTTGAATTTCTTTTATTTATCTGTAAATTTCAACTGTAATGTCTTCGTACTGTATGACGAGTTCTTCTAGAACCGGCTCTTTATTCATGCTATCAAGTTTACCGAGGCTCCAACCACTGGGCCACGCCTTGGCGAGGTTCACCCTCATGATGTCATTCCTCGAAGGGTTCATTAGTATTATTGACATCGACCTTCTATCGACTGTTCCATCCAGAGTCATCTTCATCCACAACCAGAGTTCATCGCTTGGAGTGGTAATGCCTTTTCTGAGTATGATGGGTCCGAAGTGGGCTACGCCGGGAATTAGTTGAGGCTTCAGTTGATCGGTGCCTTCTCTGTATTCGAAGACATCGACGGAGACGTTGACTCCCTCTACCTCTGAGAAGCTCGCTGTTGCGATGCCATCTATCTCGACTCGGAATGAGAATCCTCCTGATGGATCCGGTCTATTTGTTGGTGCCCATACGTTGGCGATGGATAAAGTGGTTAGTATGCTTAGACAGACGAGTATTGCTGCTGCTATCGAGATGTTTTTTCTATTCAAGTCAAAACACCCAAATTCATCAGTTAACTGGAATTAATAGAGTTTACGCGCGCGCGTGCAGCTGATTTCAGAGAGTGCTCTGACCCCAGAATTCTTTTAGTTGTTCCATGTGGATCCGGGGTAGAGAGCCCTGTTCGGTCGCTGAAACTGCATCCTGGATCTGGTCGACGCTAGAGAACCCGACGAGCGTGGTGCTTATCCCGGGATGCATGAGAACGAATCTAAGGGCTGCCTGAGGTAGACTCCGAACCTCTCCGTGAATCAGAAATCCAAGTCTCCGTGCCCTTACTACATCCTTTTCATACTCGCCTCCTGGCACCATCGAACCTCTCACTGTAGGCGCAGCGTGTCCCTTTCGTGAATCTTCTCCTCCAATGGCACCCGCCGCCATGACCCTTATGGCCGCGACGCCCATTCCGATTCCCGCTGCCTTGTCGATAAGCTGCTCAAAGTTGTATCCGCTGAACCCCTGGGGAACCCTATATCCTGCGCTCGGATTAAGTAGGTTGAAGTAGGCCTGTACGACGTCGAAGCGGCCGCTCTCAACAACTCTGTGTAGCGCCGCAGTCTCACCCAAGCCGGTGAAGCCGATAAACCTGACCAGACCTCGGCTGCGTAGGTCTTCGAACGCTTCAGCCACACCATTTTCACCGAGAACGTCGTGGACACTGAGGGCTCCAGGCCACTCGGGAGCATCTCTTGTCAAAGCTACCCTTGAGTGAAGCTGTAGCACATCGACATGCTCGCGATACAAACGGTCAAGGCTTATCTCGACACTGCGACACACCGCACTGGGGATATCGTCCAAGTCACCCAACGATAGCCTTACCTTAGTAGCCAAGATTATGTCTGACTCCAGCTCATTGAGGACTCGACCTAGGTTAGTCTCTGATCTTCCATCGCCGTAGCTGGGAGCGGTGTCAAAGTAGTTAATTCCGAGCTCTAAAGCAAGCCTTACGGCTTCCAGCCGTTCTTTTCTGGAGCCTCGGATGATTAGGCCACCGATGTTTCCACAGCCGAACCCGATCTCCGATACCTTTAGCCCCGTTCTCCCCATTTTCCTGTATTTCAATACATGTTGATCTGGGAATGATTTTATTTAAAGCCAATTCAGAGGAATTCTAATACATGCGCTACATACCGCCGCATGGAGCAAGCAGTTCAAGATAAAAACCACCGGGAACAGGTTCATGAGTCTCAACCGCCTGCTACCTAATAGAGGCCAGCCATTCTCCAACTTTCGTCTTGGCCTCTTTGATAGCGATTTTATCATGGGCGCCGAAATCCTCCTCAGCCTTGTTGACGTACCCCTTAAAGTGGTGGAGGCCAAATCCGAGGAGGCCGAAGAGAGTTGCGTCGAGGGAAATAAGGTCCCTGCCGAAGGCCACAATTCCTAGTCCATCTACCGTCTCAGTCCGACCCATCTGGTCTCCTTCTGTCATTCTTTCACTATGGTGAACTAGAGTGGTTGAAATCGCCTCGACAATACCGTAGACGTTGAAGAGGGCGCGATAGATCTTGTTAATGTCGACTATACTCTCAGCGAGCCTTTCATCCCTTTGCCCGTGCCACCACGGCCTCAATGGATCAGGTATCATGCCAAAAAGGTTCTTCATCGTGAATGTAGCATAGTTCTTCAGCTTTGCGTAGCTGATGAATGTCGACCCCTGCAAGTCGTAAAGCTTTCTAGGAACCATGCCGTAAAGCCCTTCTGTCCGGACTGGCCTGAAGCGTGACTCCACCACTCCCTTTACTTCAACTGGGTCAGCTGTCCTACCGCTCCAGACCTCGTCGGTCACGTTGACGTACTCAACATCGAATTCGTTGAAGAGGTCTGTGAACCCATAGTCGTTGAGGAAGGCTCTGTCCTCCCGTCCCATTTGATCCCAATGTCCGTCCTCCTTGAACCAGCTCCAGTCGGGGTTCTCCATCAGCCACCTCCAGCCCTCGCCCCTCACAAGCCATCTCCAGTTCACCTCCTTGTCACCGACTTTGAAGCTCATCCCGTCACCTCGCCAGCGCTGTGCGTGAGACTCCGTGACGACTATACGTGAGTCAAGCGCTTCGAACAACATCCTCAAGGATCGGGAGTCGGTGAAGCAGGCAGCCTCGTTCGTCAGCCAGTTTGGCTTCACGATGATGGTTTCGGATTCGAGCCAAGGGTCGTCTAGCAGCTTCCTTAGTTCGTTGGAGTCCTTTACCTTCGCAATAGTTGTTGGGCCAAACCTGTGATGATGAACGGACAAGTCGTTGGGCTAGCATTACCTATGTGAATATATAAAATGTTCAAACAGAGTAGGTAAGTCGCCTTTTTTATGAGCACTCACCTATAAGGCGTGTTTTTTTTATCTACAATCGTCGTGTATGGGATTAGAATTGGGTTCGTGTGTGCGCACCATTATCGTTATTTATAGTGTCAATTCAACGTAGTCCGGACGTGATGGCTTGCCCCTTATCGAGATCACGGTGGCGAGAGACACCCTGAACAAGGAACAGCAGCTTCGGATGGCTAAAGCGGTTCAGAAAGCCATGATTGAGGAGTTCGAGGCGATGAAAGGTAGGTCTACTGGTTCCTACGTGATAGTGAACTGGTTCCTACGTGATAGTGAGAGAAGTCGCCAACGAGACATGGCTATCTACAATTCGAAAAGAATAATCCAAAGTGAGTCGAGATAACCCTATCCCCTATTTTCACTGGAGCCAGCATGAGTGGTTTTTAGGGAAAAAAGATGTGGGAGAGGTAAGGAATAGGATTATTGACGAGAAACGGCGACGGCTTCACTTGAGTCCATGATTGGAATTATCTGAAACGTGCACAGATCAGTCCATTGTGCGAGGTCTTTCTGGGCTTCGGCTATGTCATCGCATTCAACAATCTGGAATGCCTTATTCATTCCGACCATTGTGCTGACGGGATACAGGGTCTTGTACTTGCCTCTGGACTTCCATTTCATGAATCGCTCAGTAACTTCCTTAGCGTTCTTTGGTGCCCACCACCAAACTGATAGAAACTTCAGGGATTTCACTCTCCTTTTCTTCTTGGTATTTCTATAGCTCCCCACCTCGGAGCCTTGTCCTGCTTGACGATGGAGAAATGCAGAAAACTCCACGTCAGCAGAACCGTGTGAAAGGTTCCAGATATGCATATTTATAATTTACTCGGAAATGAAGATATCAGCATCTGGGTGGTTCGCGCGCGCGGCTAAGCCTTTACATTCAGTAGTGTAGCGGAATATTAGTGACATCTGATGTCATGTGATGGATGCCGTAGAGCTGGGGAATTTATTGATGTGTTTGTCAATTCAGACCCTGAGTATTTGGAAAGTTATAGGCGCTCGTTGAAGTACAGCCTTATAGAGGCGTTGACCTCGGGGTGTTTTGGTATTCGAGATCAATCGTTGTCTGGATTATCCTCAGAAGGGTTGAAACCGCCGGAGTATCTGATATCTAGTGCACTTAACATTTATTGTTATGATGATTGGGTTAAACCAAATGGAAGAAAGGTCCTAAAGTCAGCTGACCTGACCGTTAATCTTCATTACAACGGTAAAGGTGGTCAAGAGTTAGTAGAGTCTTGGTTTGTTGAAAAACCAGAACGTGACTACGGAGACCTACTACCAGAGTCTCTCCCAGAGGAGGACACGGGATACAGAAATGTTAGAGGTAGGATGTGCAAGAACAGGCGTGCCATCCTTAAGAGTCTTCGTCCCATAGAGCTAACGCTCCTCAATGCTTTCGAGAAGAGACCTTGGGAATGTGAAATCGACTTTAATCGGGAAGAGGTCTACTCCGGTGAAGAGATTGAGATGGATGTCATAAACATTAAGGACATTGAAGGAAACCGGTCGAGAGAGTTTAACAGGATAATCATACAGGCACTCGAAGGAAAAATCGTTGACGGAGAAGGCCTCGAACATGATCCTGACCTTAAGGCATTCTTGGTTGGTAATGGCTCGGTCACATTCAATTATCAGACACCTACAGACTGCAATGTTCAAGAGGATACAATTAGAGTTTACAGGTCCTGCACTATATCAAGAGATGACGAGTGGCCTCTATCTAAAACAGAACTCGACCAAGTAATGACCGAGAAAACCTTCAAAGTCATCTGCGATAAATATGAGACGAAGATAGGCGTCAATGTACAGTGGGAGGAGGATGAAGAGGATTACAAAGAGACAGGAAGTCTCAACGTAGACATAGAGGGCACCTTTGAGTTATGGCGTGAATACTCCCAAGGGGGGATAACACAGTACTATCCTGAGGGTATGAATGCAAAATACAGCTCCAACTACACTTGGATTAAAAAGGACCCCCCAAGTTGTAAAGACCACAACGGTTTACTATTGAAACGAACTGAGACAGCCTCTGGAACAGTACTCATAAGTCGCTCGGCTGCTGCCCCCATGGCAGTTCACATGAAAGTACAGCCCATGGAAAAGCTGATGGAGGACAATCTACCAGAGGGAATGGGAAGCCTCGCAGATTTAATGAGTCAAGTAAGCTCTATGCTCCCGAATGGATTTGCAGATCAAATAGGAGACAGCATGAAGAAAGCAGGGGAATTCATGTCTGACCGGTATGAAGTAATGTTAACCACAGGATTATCTCCAAGGCAGACAGCGAATGTTATAAAGACAATCTGTAAGGGGGACGTCGCAGTCAACGAGCAGAGCGCTACACCCATAATGGATAGCTTCGCCCTTTACATTCACTCCAAAATTGAGGACGATAAACTGATCACTGGAAGTCGATCCTGGAGAAGCGACTCAAAACTGGGTGCAAACATATACATCAACGATCTGGCGGAATCTACTGGGGATGCGCCACTTAAACCAAGGCCAGGGGATAAAGTGAATTACAGTGTCAATTGGACTCTTCATAGAAAGACAAACCAGTAAAACCAAACTCGCGCGCGCGAGATTCGACAATAAGTTAGACTAGGCTACACCTTTTTCTAATGAGGCGCGCGTAAGCGAACGATAGGAACTATATTATAATCGCGCGCGCGCGCGAACGAGTATGTGGCATTCAAACCAAATTTTTCTTAACTTAGTTTGGAGACAGAAAAAAGACTATTCTATCAGCTACAGCGCGCGCCCCTTCATCAGGATAAAAGGTATCAACTGGTAACCGTTTCTTGTACGGTGAAAATATTACCATAGAAGCACATCATGGATTACATATGGATAGGTCGAGAACATGAATTCGCGCGCGGAGCTAGGTCCAATTAACAGACGCCGGGCGCGCTTGTTTATATAACAAATAACAATTATCAAATGATATGAACGTACTAGACGCCATTATAAACAACTTCTGGCTAATATTCATCATATTCAGCCTTTTCTACCCCAGGATTCAGCAGTCTGCTATCAACCGGGCTCGGAGGAACGAGCTGGCAAAGTTCGGAGCTAAGAGGGGCTCCAACGTTATTACCCTCATTCACAGGCAGGAGACACTGTCCCTCTTCGGTTTACCCCTGAGCCGTTATATAGACATTGACGATAGCGAGGAGGTCCTCCGTGCTATCAGACTTACCCCAGATGACACTCCGATCGATCTCATTATTCACACCCCAGGTGGCATAGCCCTTGCGGCTACCCAGATAGCCTTTGCCCTCGATTCTCATCCAGCAAAGAAGACTGTGATAGTGCCCCACTATGCTATGAGTGGGGGAACTCTCATTGCGATGGCTGCGGATGAGATCATGATGGATCCGCAAGCTGTCCTGGGCCCTGTGGACCCGCAGCTCGGAGATGCTCAGGGGGTCTACGCAGCCACCAGCATCCTGAAGGTGGTGGAGAAGAAGAAGATTGATGAGATTGACGATAGGACTCTAATCCTCGCAGAGGATTCCCGAAAGGCGATTGAGCAGATGAAGAAGATTGTCAGGAATTTGGTCAGTGACCTCGGTACGCCCGAGAACACCGAGATGATAGTTGAGGAGCTGGTTTGTGGGAAGTACACACACGATTTCCCTATATCCACAGACAAGGTGTGTGAACTCTTCGGAGAATGCGTAAATAGAGAGCTCCCTAAGGAGATCTACAGTCTCATGAACCTCTATAAAATGGGGACTAGCTCCCGCCGACCCAGTGTTGAGTTTGTCCCTTCGCGGGCACCTAAATAATTTTTGCGTGTACGTTCCTCTACCCGTTTCTATTTCCTATTTACGAAAAGGATTAGCGCGCGCGAGCCATGCTAGATCCTTGGAACCTTACCCACACTCAAATAATTCATCTAAGCTCTGCTCCAGCTCCCTCGTTTTAGCTCCGTTAAGATACTCTCGCTTACCCCAACGCTTCCTAGTAGTCCTCTCACCCTTCATCACAAAATCTCCAGTCTTTAAGCCTCGGCGCGCGGGGAGGCCCTACTACTAGCGAAATATCTTCGTGGTGCGAAGAAGACTTGGATTCTTTGAATAGTTACATATTAGCGCGCGAACCAAAACATAAGCACGAGGTTGAGAACTCAAAAAATGGGTTTTATTATGATTCAGGCATTACCCAGACGACATCTGCGCTGCGTTTACCCAGACTATAGAACCTTACCTGTAGGTGCCTCAATCCCTTATTCTTCAAGTCCCACCAATAACTGGAACCATTATAGCTGAATGTTCCCTCATCTGCTAGGTAGTCAAAGAAGTCGAATATCCAGACTGCGGGTAGGTCTAAACCATAGATTTCTCCTACGTCCCATACCATGTCATTGTACTGGAATATTGCCCACGCCTCGTCATATGCCTGGGTAGCGTTGATGATTGGGTCAGTGATCGTGGGGTCTCCCGCGATGTAGAGGGCTGTGTAGTACTGTAGGAAGAAGTCGTATATTGTGTTGTTAGGAACGTAGAACAACTTGGACTCGTCCATCCAGTTGGGGCCTTTCTTTGTCCGTTCAACGTGTATGGTCTGCAGTTGTATCATGATGTCAAGAGCCGAGAAGGATGCATTAAGGTCAAGCTTGCCTCCTGGTTTTCCAAGTGCGGCAATCCAGCGCGCGCGCTGATTTTATTTTCAGGAGGAAACAGGAATGCCTGTAGTTCTTCTTGTAGAGTGGGACAACCCTAAAGATGAGGAAAGAAACGAGAAACGCCACAAATACGTAAGAGAGGTTGTGGAACCATATTCTAATAAATTAATACATCAAAATGGTATTAAAGTAGATTCTAGTGATTGGGCTGATAACACGGGGCACATAGTTGATTGGACTATATACGAGACGATGGAAGATTTCGCCAAGATGTGGAATGATGAAAGATATCAGCAAATATGGGCTCGATGGACCTCTCTCGTTTACAACGTAAGAATCCGTCTGCTGAGGCCATCAACAACTATTCCCGAAGACCTCAAATAACTCCCCTTTTTTACATAAATTGTCTAGTCATACTGATACCATGACGCCCTTGACATCCTGACCTCAATAGCGCCCTGAACCACCTACTCGAGCGAGAAAACCAGCGCGCACGCAACTGTTAAGCAAGTGAAGCCACCTATAGCAGCCCTGTTTCATCCCGCGTGCGCGAAACACACATGCATAGCTTGTTATGTGCGACTACTTTTCGATACCTGGACCAGAATCCATACTCCTTAACAAGAACAATGTGAGCACAGCCGTAACAGCGTATATTCCTCCACCAAACAATGCAGGAAACCCGAGTGATACCCTCTCCATAAGCTGTCCACCCAACCACGGTCCCAAGACCTTACCTCCCTGCGCGGACATCATTCTGATACCATTGGCCGTTGACTTTTCCTCAGCAACTAGGTTTCTCATGTAGACAGAATCTATCAAGGGGCCTGCCATAGTAACAAAGCTGTACATCGCAATGTAAAGAGCTGAAACGGCTGTGAAGTGAGAACCGAATGGTATGAGCATGTAGAAGGGCGCTGTCAATCCAAGGACTAAAGCTATTGCCCTAACCGACCCCAGCCTCAATGAGATCTTGGGGGCGACTATCTGAGAGGCTGCTGATGTAAAACTCGACAGAAACATGAGCGTCCCCAGAGCGTCAGATTGAATGCCAAGCCTCTGGTTGACATAGAACGGAAACAAACTGATGAATACCCAGAATGCCGTAGACGAAAGGAACGACAAGGTGGATAATTTTAGGACAAGATCTTTAGAAGTCAGGAAAAACGAATTGTCTTTCCTCGATGGCTCTACCACATCGCTCTTCACAGATAACAAGAAGAATACACACTGTCCTACGGAGAAAACCGCTCCGAATGCCATTAGAGACCAGTAGGCTTTCTGAAGAGTAATCCCCAGGATGCTTACCAAGAGGGGAGGGACGAAGCCTAGAAGGCTACCAATGGATTGAGTGACTACCCCTAAGGACAAATAAAGGCTGAATGCCTTATCCATGTCTTCATCGTTAAAGAGGAGAGAATATAGGGGATTTAGCACCACGAATGTCGAGTTTGTGATGCCTATGCATAAGAAGGAAATCATAAACATCAAGGGATTTTGTGTCCCAAGGAAGATTATTTTAGCGACTATGATTGAACAAAAACCTACGAACAAGAGCTTCCGTTTACCAAAACGATCGGCAATGATGCCTATTGGTATTGTTAGAATTGTAGAGCTGAGCGCGTTCATCATGAGAATGGATCCTAAAGTGGATCCACTGAATCCCAGTGAAGTTAAATAGAGCTGTAATATGACATTAGCAATTCCATTAGCTATGCCTTGGAATATTACTCCTGTTAGAAATAACTTGGCTGAGGAGGGTATGTTCTCAGGAATTAATGATCTAAGGCTCTCCAACACAATCGATCATCAATGTCATTCAACAATATAACTCCCTATAATGCTCCGCAAGAATCGTGGATTAATCCTCAATCTCCGCGCGCGAGCGCCCTGAACCTCATACCCGATGTAGGGTATCTTGCCCCAAACATCCTAGCACTTCAACGAGCGAACCTGCTCTTCTTATCTTGGTAATGGTTCGCTCGCACTCGGGGTGGTGATATATTTTAACCCTAAACCCAAACCCCTCTATTTCCTTCTATCTATCCCTATCTATCTATACATACACATCAACAAACACACACATCCAATGACTCTATCAAGAATTTGTCGAATTCGCGCGCGCGGGGTTTACAAATGAATTCTAAAAATGGCTATGGTTAAACGAGCGCGCGCCTCTATTTTTTACACATTGTCATTGTCTCGTCGGAAGTTTGAAATGGAGTTAAAATAAGATGTGTATTTATTATCGCCTTACACCTCATTAGAAATATGTTTTTCGGATTGGCGAATGTCGGTACCCATGCCCAAACACCAGCACCGACAACAAACCTACCCTACGTAGACTTTACCTGGATGTCCAATACCAACTGGCTCATCGAAACGGAGAATGTTCGCATTCTACTGGACGGCTGGATAACACGTGTCCCGCGCCCAGTGAGTCCAGACCTCCGAAAATTGGAAACGCTTAACATGCCGCCTCTAATGCCCGATACGACAGGTATCAAACGTGTCATCGAGGCATTGGGAAAGAAGAAAATAGATTACATCTTGTCCGGACACAGTCATTTCGATCATTCCTTCGACACCGCCGTCTGGGCCAGACTGACAGGAGCACATGTTATGGGACCCAGATCGACCTGTCTGCAGGCCATTGCTCAGGGAATCCCAAAATCGCAGTGCACAACGATTCAGGACGGTGAAACTTTTAATCTGGGTGGTGGTTTGAGTGTCCGCGTCCTTCGCTGGCATCACAGTGGCGATCCAGAGACACCTCTCGGCTTGCTGCTGCAGACTCCCATGGAATTGGTAAACACACCTACACTGGATCCCCTCACAGGAGGTTTGCGTCCAGGTCTGTTCGAAGATTTTCCTGTCGGCTGCTGCTGGGCTTTCCTTTTTACCCTTCATCATCCCCAAGATCCCATTAACTGGTTCTGGTCCAATTCGGGAAATCCAAATACATTCCGCGAATCAAAAAATGTTAATGAGGCTTTTCTCCAGGAATATGGAATCACTCTAAGTAACCTCGTCATTACCCCTCAGGAGAAATCAGTAGAAGAGTACCTAATCGCTGCCATGACTGCTGAAAAATTGGATCATGTTCACCTCTGGATCGGATACAATAATTCATATCACGTCGAACAAGTGATTCCCCTTCTCAAACCCAACGCGTTCATCCCACAGCACTGGGGAGGTTTATGGTCTCCGTTTTTCGAGGGATTAAAATCTCCTTATTCAAATGAAAGGCTCAGATTGTTACTGATCGAAAAAGGCGTCGACTTTCATCACCAGAGCCAATTTTTCGACAAATACAGGCTGGACGCCAACGGCATTACACCTATACCTAACGATGAGGTTCGCGCGCGAGTGAATTCGATAGATTCTTGATTAAGTCATTTTTTTGTGTATGTTTTTTCTTTTTTTATGTAGAGTTAGATAGAGAGATAGAGAGGGAGGGAGAGAGGTAGTGGGAAAGTGTGTGTTAGTGTGTAGAGAGAGTGAGAGAGAGGGGGAGACGCGCGCGCGAAAAAACAGATGTGAAAATAGAATCTACACTATATTAACAACAAATACTCTCGAGCAAAATCATCTAAGACATCGTCGCAAACATAATCATAC
>SMTZ1_10013552_pt1 | contig 17525 bp, 21 predicted proteins | sample DeeMarSWOR136_30_FD_25667 | JGI IMG/M metagenome (IMG submission 25667)
CCCTGAGGCGGCTGTCCCGTAGGGGTTCGTGGGTTCGAATCCCACCCCCCGCACTAAATTTGCACAAGATTTGAGTAAGTTTTTAACAAATACGGCCAATCTTTTCGTAACAACTAATAAATTTCAAAAAGAGATAATCAAGATTGGTTGGGGAGAGGTGATATTTTGGGTAGAGGAGAAATGACGTTTGTAATCAAGGCTCCACCTGAGAAAGTGTGGGAAATGCTGGTTTTGGACAGACTTCCAGAATGGATGAAAGGATGGGAGCGTGAAGTATTCTTCTGAAGTGCGAACTCCCGAAGATAAGTATCGAGTGGGGGCAACTGCTCACGTAATTGAGGAACACGAGGAAGGTAATTTTGAGATAACGGAGAGTATTGAGAACGAGAAGATTACGTATCATTCGAAAGGACCTTTCTCGAAGACTGGAAATGTGACCGTGGTTATGACGTATATCTTGGAACCAATAGAGGCGGGAACCAAATTCACTGGTGCTGGTTACTTCACAATGCCTTGGGGGATTCTGGGCAAGGTTCTCGACAAATTATTCGTTCAAAGAACAATCAAAAAAGATATGGAGAAATTGTTTGAGAACTTGAAAAACATTCTGGAGAAATAGATGTTAAAAGAAGAGAATAATGAGGTGATGCTTTGTCGTTAGAAAAGAATAAAGCTATCATTCGCAAGGCAATTGAAGAAATCAATAGGCGAAACTTAGCCGTTCTAGATGAGTTTGTTGCACCAGATTATGTTGACCATACAAATCCACTACTAGGTCTCGAAGACGTCAAGCAATTCTATACTAGGACTTTGAAGGACTTTCCCGATTTGTATAGGACTATTGAGGACATAATCGCTGAGGGAGATAAGGTGTGGATTCGCAGTAAAATTACGGCAACAGATCCAACTGGCAAGAAGGTTGAACTATCAACGGTTACCATTTATCGCATAGTCAACGGCAAAATTGTAGAGGCTTGGTCGGTTCCGCAAACAGTTAGCAAGGAGAAGAAACCCAAATTTACGTAATTACTTTGAGGAGGTGATGTTCTGTGTCATTAGAAGAGAATAAGGATGCCATTCGAAGGTTGTTTGAAGTCTTGAATAAGCATAATCCAGCATTACTAGACAAGTTCTATGCACCTGATTATGTTAACCATACTCTTCAACTACGAGGGCTGGAAAGTCTCAAACAATTTGCTGCTATGATGTTCAAAGCCTTTCCTGATTTCCATGAGACCATTGAGGACATGATGGCTGAAGGGGGCAAGGTGTGTGTTCGTTATGAAGTTATGGGGACAAACACAGGCGAATTTCGTGGATTAGCCCCTACTGGCAAGAAGGTTACATATGAGGCTGTTTGCATCTATCGTATAGTTGATGGCAAGATTGCAGAAGGATGGCATGTCTATGACTTCTTGGCTTTCTACAAACAACTAGGTGTTATCGAATACACAGAAAAAGGAAAGAAACTCTTTCCAGAGGATGAGTGAGATCTTTTCTTGCTGTTACTGCTAACTCAACTAACAAGATTTTTCTCTTAACATAGCCCAATTACTAACACTGGTTCCGGGAATAGTGCCTACCTCAACTACTTCAAACCCGTAATGCTGGAAAATAGGTACATTCCTCTCATTGTTAGTTTCAAGATAACAGGGCAAATGCTTCTGATCTATTCGGGCAAGCATGGGCTTTATCAAGGCACTTGCATAGCCTCTTCCCTGAAACTTAGGGTCAACACCGATGATGCCCCAATACCAATGAGGAAAAGGCGCGTGGCGATTATGCACTTTGAAAGCATAATTGAAAAAACCGAGCACCTTCGAAACAACTTTCCTTCCTACTTTGAAATAGAGGGAAAACCCTCCACACCGAATAGTTCTCCACATGGTCATCTCGGCTCGCCCAGGAGGAAACCACATTGCAACTCCTTCCAGATTAGGAGATATTGCATAGACTTCACCATACAAAACACCATAACGAATCAAACGCTCAAAAATATGATGCAATTTATTTTTTCTGTCTAACGCATCCGAAATGAAATAGGCAAATAGCGGATCATCTTGAAAAGCACGAGCAAGCATTTCAGCAGTTGGTTTGATCTGAGCTTTCGTTAAACGGATAAGACTATTCAAATCAGTTATCATGGATATCTATCTCCGACAATCAACTATAGAAAAGAGCATACTAATCCTTTTCCTTGTTTTTGGTATTCCTATCCATTTTGGAGTTCTATTCATGTATTCTTTGTATGCAGTTCCGTACTTCTCCAGAAGGAAGCGTTCTTGCATGCATAATCCACATGTCTATCGAGTAGGAAGCAAAGCACTTTGAAGTGTCTCTCCAATTAGAATTCGGGATTTGTGCAAAAAACAAGGATTTAAACCAAGGTTTACATCTATTCCCGGCGCCAAAAAACGTGAAATATAAACGTGTATGTGAACCTAACCCCCCGCACCATAATTTAGGCTTATTTTGGCTAGAAAAACCCGATTTTTCTTTCATTTATGGTAAACCTTTTTATATGACAGTTACTGTTTAATGGAGTTATCACACTAATCCATGCTGGAATCAAAGAAGCTTTTAACGGCTCTTGAAAACTACATGCAAAATTTTTGTGATAGGAGAAATGAAAAATATGCAAACACAAAACTTCAAAGATTTACCGTTAAGTCCAGAAGTTATGAAAGGCATCGAAGAACTTGGGTTCAACGACCTTTTCCCAATTCAAGCTCAAGCAATAATTCCATGGCTTTCGGAATTCCGATGGTTGAACGCCTAAACCCGAAAACCAATAGTGTTCAAGGTTTAGTCTTAGCGCCAACGCGTGAACTCGCCATACAGGTTGCAGAGCACATAAGCAAGCTCAGCAAATATGCAGCATTCAAAGTCTTACCCATTTACGGCGGAGAATCTATCCGAAAACAAATATACGCATTGGAAAATGGCGTCCACATTGTTGTGGGCACGCCAGGTCGCATAATAGACCATCTGAAACGAGGAACACTAAACTTAGCATCAGTGAAAATTGTTGTTCTCGACGAGGCTGATAGAATGCTTGACATGGGATTCATAGATGACATAGAATACATACTTTCAAAAGTGCCAGTAAACAGACAGACAAGCCTCTTTTCAGCAACAATAGACCAGTCAGTAATGAATATCTGCGAAAGATACATGAAGAAACCTGAAAAAATACTCGTAAGCAAAGACGAAATAGCCCTTACACAGATAAACCAGTATTACATGGTTGTAAACCCCAAAAACAAATTCGGAATTTTATGCAACATACTAGACGAAAACCACATAGACCGAGCCATAATATTCTGCAGAACACGTACATACACAAGCATGCTAGCAGACAGGTTGAGGCGCCGAGGATATGACGCAAAACCGTTGCATGCTGGCTTCACTCAACCACAAAGAAACTTCGTTAGCAACTCTTTCAGAGAAGGAAAACTAAGGCTACTCGTCGCAACCGATGTTGCTGCAAGAGGCCTAGACATTCAAGGAATAACTCACATAATAAACTATGACATCCCATTAGACGCACTAGTTTATTTCCATAGAATCGGGCGAACCGCCAGAATGGGACTCGAGGGAACAGCCATAACACTTGTGGGCTACGGGGAAATGGCAGAATTAAACAGGATAAGAGCTTTAACGAAAACTACAATAGAAGAATTAGAATAGAATGATGCCCTGTGTTGTTCTCAACATGGAAAACATCTCAGAATGCTCTGTTGTTTAATCGCATTTATAAGGGCAGTTGCATATTATGCGGCAGTAGCGTTCTGTTGTTGAAGGGCGAGGAGACACAGCAACGTTACAGCTATAATCGATACTAAAAGGAGTGATAGAAAATGGCAGAAAAATCGGGAATTATTTTCATCGGAAACAAACCACCAATGAGCTATGTTCTAGCGATCATCACAAGCCTATCGGCATCCAATGCTAAGAAAATAACTTTGAAAGCTCGAGGACGAGCAATCACAACAGCAGTTGATGCAACTGAAATAACTAGAAATCGCTTCCTAAAAGACCTAAAAATAAGCAAAATCACAATAGGAACAGAGGAGATGCCAGCAAGAGAAGGCGAAAACAGAGCAAGGATGGTTTCAACAATGGAAATAACGCTAACAAAAGAGTAGGAGAACCTTGCGAAACAAAGTATCAATCGGCGAATATCTCGCTTTTCTTTCCATAAAATATGAAGTTGACCCAGACAAACTTTTTTATGCATTAATCTCAGCAGAGAAAAACCAAAAATCCACCTGCGGAAACCTTTCAATCAAATGCCGCGGCAAACTACGAGACAAGATTGTTCTCTTAATAACAAAGGGTTCAAAAGTTATCGCCCAATTTCCAATACCCAATGATTTCCTCTTGGAACGAAACAATCCAATTAAAACCCTCAGAAAAACCAATGTGCTCCGTAGACATTTAATTAAGAAGAATAAGGGACCACATTTCCTTCCGATCAGAGATTTACGAACTGGAATGAAACAAGTTAATCTGAAGGCTGAAGTTCTAGAAATTGCAAGACCAATACTTGTCTTTACAAGGTTTGGAAACTACGCTAGCGTAGCCAACGCTTTGATAACGGATGAAACTGGAACAATCAAACTTTGCTTATGGAATGAACAAATAAAATCAATCTCCGTAGGGGACACCGTTCAAATTGAGAATGCACGTGTGTCCACATTCAGAGGTGAACGGCAGTTAAGGATTGGAAAAAATGGAATGCTAAGCATTGTGGAAGACATTGATTTTCCATTAGAAAAACTACATAATTTGTAAATAGGTAGTTTTTCTAAAAACATTGATAACCTACGGCTTAGAAACGGTGCTTCAACGGTTTCTGTTTTTTGGATAAACTTTTATACCAGTCGTTTTCATTATTTGTCTCGCAAGATGAGTTAGATAGTTATGAGCAAGGAACCAAAAACCAACGACACAACTGTGCAAAAGTTGCTGATGGACAAACCCTCTGATTTCAAGTTTCATGCTGCCTATATGCTTTATTCTCAAGCATGGGATAACACTTCTTCTGAAGAAGATAGAAATGAATTAAACGAAGTCATAACGGTGCTTTCTAAAGGCGAGATTGACTATCAAGGTTTCTACGAAAAGATGCACCGACACAGAACACGCCTCAATCATAGCGGTTACCATGCTGGCGGAAGAACAAGAATTGAAACTCAAAGAAAAAGGGACTGGAGAAAAAAAGAAGCAAAAAACCTGAGAAATAAACGGTACAGAAAATAGTCATTTATTCATAGGATGCTTATTGCTTAATCAAATGCTTCTTTATTATTTCCTCAATATCTTCTGGCTGAGAGAGGACAGTAATTCCCCTCATCCTTTTCAACTTCTCAGCGTTTTTCACGTCAATTTTTCTTATTGTTAAAGTCAATTTTTCTCCGTCAGGTAGAACAGTAGTTATCTTACCTGGCTTTTGGTCTACCGGGTAAATGTACACTTTAGTGCCTGCTTTGAGTGTTTGTGATGCACAGTTGGAAATCAATGAGTCAGCAATTCCATGAGCTATTTTTGCTGTGGTGTTTGCTGTGGCTGGGCAGATTAGGAAGAAGTCATATTTGCCTGTTTGAAGTGGTGCTACTAGGAAAGGGGCGTTTGGTCCTCTTTCAATCATCACTTTCTTAAAATTTTCTTGTAACGACTGCCAGAGTTTATACATGCGAACAACTATTTCACCATTTTTTGACAATGCTACTCTTACATCAAGATTATGTTTTTTCTGAAGTTTCTTCATAATGTTCACTGTTTCTTCAAGTTTGTCTCCGCACCCTGTGATTCCCCATAGAATCTTTAGAGTCATAGAATCATCTTCTAAGTTTACGAGTCTCTATCGTGGTTTCTATAAGTCTCTTAACTGTTTTGTGGATAGTTTTCATTCCTTCCGTATCTGCTTCTGCTCCTTTAGCGCCTTTGTCGTGGGACCAAACTGTGCCACCTAGGTTTGCACCGAAGGCTCCACCGCCCACTGGAATAATCTTGTTGATTATGAAGAAACCGTGAATTGTTTGAAGTGCGAGTTCTTGACCTCCAGCTCTGTCGCCTCCAACTGCAATTCCTGCTCCAACCTTATTTTTCAAAACATCTGGATTTATGGCTACGATTGATCGGCATCGGTCAAAGAAGGTTTTGAGTTGTGCGCTGAGGGTTCCCTGATAAACTGGGGTGCCGAAAATTACGGCACCTGCTTGAGTTAGGGTGTTTAAAGCTGGTTTCAAATCGTCGTTCTGAATGCAACCTTTTTTTTCTCTTATGCAATAGTCGCAGTGAAGACAAAAATTAATGTCTTTACCTCGCACAGAGAAGTATTCTGTTCTTACGCCGAATTTTTCTTTTGCGTATCGTAGAGCTTCTTTGACAGCATATGCAGTGGCTCCTTCCCTTGGGCTTCCTGAAACTCCGAAGAGAAGAATAGAAGTGCCCTTCACTTTTTCACTTCCAACACAATTCTGTCAAAAACACTCTGTGAGTTGAAAGATATTTATCTTCTCTTTCATAGTCTTCAAAAGTGAGGATTTGATCCTAAACTTTAGAATCAGTTTCATCTTAGAGTGTCTCATAACACGATATCTCAGCCTAACGAATTCCAGTGAACTCAAATCTAGTGTTCCATAAAAATCACTAGCACGTCTCACTTTAATAAAATTATTGCGAAAAAACTGTAAAAAATTCGAAATAACATAAGATTTTTATGTTTTCATCGTAAAAATTACCGTTATGGAACAATTAGATAAAAAAGATGTGGAAATACTAAAGCTACTGCAAAAAAACTGCAAAATGACAGCGAAGGAAATAGCCAGAAAAATCGGCAGCCCCATAACCACTGTGTACGCAAAGATAAAAAGAATGGAAGAACTCGACGTAATAAAACATTACAAAGCTATTTTGAACTCAAAGAAACTTAACCGAGGAACGACAGCTTTTGTTTTAATGTCCTTTGCCTATCGACCAACAGGTAGGGAAAAACCGTTATCACAGAGAGACGTAGCAAAACAGATCGCTGCATTTCCAGAAGTGCAAGAAGTACATATAATTACTGGAGGTTGGGATATTCGGAATAGAGAACGCGTTGAGTTGCATAGTGTACGAATCGGTGAAAGAAAATACTGATATACTCACTTAGTAAGTGGAACCTCTTTAAACGAATTCCCAATTAGTCATACATAATGCCAAAAAGGCTTACGAGATAGTTTGAACCTTTTTACATGGTTAAAAACATCTTCTAACTCTCATGTACAGAAATGTACACGTAAGTTTTAAATACGACACTTATCTTCTAAATCCATCCTAAAACGGTCCTAGGAGCGCCACAAAATGAGGAATCATGTTTGGCTACGAATCACCCACCAAACTAGACCAACCTAAAAACGTTTCCAAACTAAATTTTAGGAAACTTCCTTTCGCGTGTTCACCTGCTGACATCTTTCAGAGAATCTATAAACGTTACGAATATTTATACCTCCTAGAATCTATCGAAGGACCGAAAAAGTTAGCCCAATACTCATTTTTAGGTTTTGACCCCCGCTTAATCATCAGTGCAAAAGACGGTGAAATGACACTCAAAAACAAAGAAATCCATGAAGAAATTAAGATGAAAGTCCGTGATCCTCTCAACATAATTAAAAAAATAGTTAGCGAAAGGGAGTGCCCATACAAACCTCTCAGATTTATTGGAGGCGCAGTTGGATACATCTCCTACGACGCAATACGTTACTGGGAACGGCTCCCCGACATCGCTGTTGACGACCTAAACTTCCCCAACGTTGAAATGGGAATGTTTGATGACGGCATCGTGTTTGACCACAACAAAGAGCAAGTCTTCTACTATTACAGAGACAAAAATCGTTTTAACGACTTAAAGAATTTAATGGAAGAACCTGCTGATCCAGAAACTTTGTCCTTCTCAAACCCAAAAATGAACGTCAATAAGGAACAATATGAAAAGTCAGTGCAGAAGGCCAAGGATTATGTGGCTTCCGGCGACATTTTTCAAGTTGTCCTTTCAAAACGTTACGAATTTAACGTTAAAGGCGACTTAGCAAGCTTCTACTTGTCTCTTCGGCGAATAAACCCATCCCCGTACATGTATTTCTTGAAGATGGGAGACCATCAAATCGTTGGGTCAAGCCCTGAAATGCTTGTGCGGGTTGACAATCGGATAGTGGAAACCTTTCCCATCGCTGGCACTAGACCACGAGTGGATGATGCTGGCAAAAACCGAGCATTATCAAGAGAGTTGCTAGCAGACCCTAAGGAACGAGCAGAGCACGTGATGCTCGTGGATTTAGCTAGAAACGACATCGGAAGAGTTTCAAAGTTTGGAAGCATCCACGTTCAAGAGTTCATGGAAGTCCACCAGTACAGCCACGTACAACACATAGTTTCAAGAGTAGTCGGTACACTCAGAAACGAGTGTGACTGCTACGACGCTTTAAGAGCTGTTTTTCCCGCTGGCACTGTTTCTGGAGCGCCCAAAGTTAGAGCTATGGAGATTATTGAAGAATCCGAACCCACCAAAAGAGGACCTTACGCAGGAGCTGTCGGCTACTTCTCCTACAACCAAAACACAGACTTCGCCATAACCATCAGAACGCTTGTTGCAAATGGACGAAAAGGATCTGTTCAGGTTGGAGCCGGCATCGTGGCTGACTCTGTGCCAGACATCGGAGAACTCGGAGGAAATCCCGTCGTCTATAGAAACAACGAGATAACTCTGAAACAAGCGATGAAACTCAAACCGGACAAAATCGTTATTTCCCCAGGACCAGGAACACCCGTAGACATTCGATATTTTGGAGTTTGCCCTGATATCCTGCTACGTATGAGCTGTGAAGTCCCTACTCTAGGTGTATGTCTCGGTCATCAAGGGATTATTTCTGTTTTTGGTGGCAAAATTGTGCGTGCAAAGAGATTGATGCATGGGAAAACAAGTCTGATAAGGCATGACGGTAACGGAGTTTATAAGAATGTAGAGAACCCTTTTGTGGCTACTCGCTATCATTCACTGGTTGGAGATAGAACGGCGATTCCTTCATGTCTTGAAATAACCGCGGAATCGCTGGATGACAGAGAAGTCATGGGGGTGCGTCACATTAAATACCCAATTGAAGGAGTTCAGTTTCACCCCGAATCAATATTGACCACGATGGGCAAAACATTTCTAAAAAATTTCCTTGAAGGATAAGTGAAAGAAGATGATAAGAGAAGGTATACAAAAGCTGATTGCGGGCGCTAACCTAACGTACGATGAAGCAAGAGACATAATGAAGGAGATAATGTCTGGCAACGCAACACAAGCGCAGATTGGAGCATTCATAACCACCCTGAGAATGAAGGGAGAAACTGTAGACGAAATCTCAGCTCTCGCCGCAGTGATGAGAGAATTCTGCAAACAAATACATCCAAAAGCCCCAAGGCGTCTTGTGGACACGTGTGGCACGGGCGGAGACCGCGTTAAAACCTTCAACATCAGCACCACAGCAGCTTTCGTTGTTGCAGGCGCTGGAGTAACAATAGCTAAGCATGGAAATCGTTCAGTTACCAGTAAAAGCGGAAGCGCAGACATATTGGAGAAACTTGGTTTTAACCTAGGCTTCATGTTTGCTCCCGTTTTCCATGGCGCGATGAAGCATGCTATTGGACCAAGGAGAGAAATCGGCATAAGAACTGTTTTTAACATTCTCGGACCTTTAACAAACCCGGCGAACGCGACTGCCCAATTGCTTGGGGTTTATGACAAAACGTTGATTAAGCCTCTAGTTTATGTCTTGAAGAAGCTTGGTTGCGAGGAAGCCATGGTCGTTCACGGATTAGATGGGCTAGACGAAATTTCCACAATTGGCAGAACAGCGATTGCGCAGCTGAAGGAGGGAAAAGTTAGTTTGTTGGAAGTAGCTCCAAAAGACTTCGGCGTCAAGCTAGCTAAACCCGAAGACATCAAGGGAACTACACCGGAGCAAAGCGCTGAATTAACCTTCCGAATCTTATATGGATGCGAAAAAGACGGAGCCCCAAAAAGAGACATTGTGTTGGTCAACGCAGCTGCGGGAACAGTGGTGGGCGGAAAAGCCGACGATTTTCATCATGGAGTGGAGTTGGCTTGTGAATCCATTGATAGCGGCGCTGCCTACAAGAAGCTGAAGGGACTCATTAAAGCGAGCGATGGAGACCTGTTGCAACTTGAGAGGCTGGAGTCGAAGTATGGCTGACTTTCTAGATGTTTTAGGGCGGGATGCATGGGAAACCGTGAACATGGGCTATTATGAAACTGTTAAAGAAGTTACGTTAAGTGCTTCTTTAAGCTTGAAAGAGGCAGTGCTGAAATGCACAGGTGCTCCAGTTATCACTGAAATAAAGGTTGCTTCACCAAGTTTAGGTGTAATTAAGGAAAATGTTGACGTGAGGAAAGTTGCATTGGCAATGGAAAAGGGTGGAGCTGTTGGATTATCTTTTCTAACTGAACCCAAACATTTTGGCGGTTCTCTTGACGCTTTCTCTGAAGCACGGAGCCAAGTTGAGCTTCCTATACTCATGAAAGATATAATTGTAAGCCAGTCGCAGATAGACGCCGCAGCTAGGATGGGAGCAAACGTTGTCCTCTTAATAGAGCAGCTTTTCAAGCGAGGATGTTGTGAATGCGATCTTCACAGTATGATTACATATGCGCACTCGTATGGTCTTGAAGTTTTGTTAGAGGCTCACACCGAGGAGGAGTTCCTTTCCGCTCTAAAAACTGAAGCCGACCTTATTGGCATCAATAATCGCAACTTGGAAAACTTGGAAGTGAACCTAGACATAACGAGGAAAATCTTAACGAAACATCCGACAAAAGAGAAGTTGGTTGTGAGTGAAAGCGGCATCCAGAATCCCACCGATATCCGCTTTCTCCACCAGTGTGGAGTCCACGCCTTCCTAGTTGGGTCTTCAATCATGAAGGCAAGCGACATAGAGAAAAAAGTTAAGGAGCTTGCGACCGCCTTATGAAAGTCAAAGTGAAGATCTGCGGCATAACCAGCAACGAAGATTTAGTTACAGCTATAGAAGCGGGAGCAGACGCCGTTGGATTCGTCGTCAATGTGTCTTCATCACCCAGAAACATCACAATAGAGAATGCTGAGAAACTGATGAAAAACACTCCAGTTTTCGTCAAAAACGTTGTAGTCACTGTTCCCAAAAGGCTTGGCGAGTTGGTAGAAATTTATGAAAGGTTGAAGCCAGACGTTCTTCAAATTCACGGTCACAACTTGTCAGACTTGGTTATTCGAGAAAAGTTAGCTAACACATGTTTAATCAGAGCCGTTCAAATTAAGTCTGATTATGCTGTTGACGAAGCCGTTAAGGTAGCGAACACGTTTGACGCCGTTCTAGTAGACTCGTTTGTTCTAGGCAAGTTTGGAGGAACTGGCAAAGTTCACGATTGGGAATTGAGTAAGCGTGTTAAAGAGAAGGTTCATCCGAAACCGTTGATTCTTGCTGGAGGTTTAAATCCTGAGAACGTTCAAGACGCTGTCCACGTGGTTAAGCCCTACGCTGTCGACGTGTCCAGCGGCGTCGAAATTAAACCTGGGATTAAAGACTCCAAGAAAGTTTTTGAATTTATAGAAAATGCAAAGGAAGTTGAAGTATGAGAAAGTTAAGCCTATACCCCGTTGATGGGAAATACGGAAAATATGGTGGACGATTCGTTCCAGAAACTCTGATGGCTGCTATAAACGAACTGGAAGCAGCCTACGAAAAATCAAAGAAAGACACGGATTTCCAAAAACAACTGAAATATTATCTGTCTGAATATGCTGGTAGACCAACTCCTCTTTATTACGCTGAAAACCTAACAAAAAAGGTGGATGGAGCAAAGATTTACCTTAAGCGGGAGGACCTCGCTCATGGTGGCGCTCATAAGATAAATAACACGCTTGGACAGGCTCTGCTAGCAAAGAAGATGGGAAAGAACAGAGTTATAGCTGAAACTGGCGCTGGCCAACACGGAGTTGCCACTGCAATAGCTTGTGCGGCTCTCGGATTGAAGGCTGAGATTTACATGGGCACTGAGGACATTGAGCGGCAGAGACTAAACGTTTTCAGAATGAAGCTTCTGGACGCCGAAGTTCACAAGGTTGAGTCTGGATCTAAAACTCTGAAGGACGCCATAAACGAAGCTCTGAGAGACTGGGTTACAAACGTTCAGACAACCTACTACCTCATAGGGTCTGTTGTTGGTCCCCACCCATATCCTCTTATCGTCAGAGACTTCCAGAGCGTCATAGGCTACGAGCTTAAGAAGCAGATAATGCAGAAGGAGGAACGACTTCCAGACATTTTGGTTGCATGCGTGGGGGGCGGAAGCAACGCCATAGGCACCTTCTACCCTTTCATCGACGACAAAACGGTGAAGATGATCGGCGTTGAAGCAGCTGGACACGGGATAGAATCTGGAAAACATGCGGCTTCCCTATGCGCTGGGTCAGAGGGCATTCTCCACGGCATGCAAACTTATCTTCTTCAAGATGAACATGGACAGATACAGTTCACTCATAGTATATCCGCTGGCCTCGACTATCCAGGAGTTGGACCTGAACACACTTTCTTAAAGACCATAGAAAGAGCTCAGTATGCTGTTGCAACTGATAAGGAGGCTGTTGACGCTTTCCTCAAATTGTCAAAAACCGAAGGCATAATTCCAGCGCTGGAGCCTTCTCATGCTTTAGCTTACGCCATGAAACTTGCGCAAACAATGGAGAAGGACAAAATAGTTGTGGTCACTCTTTCTGGAAGAGGTGACAAGGATGTGGAAGTGGTCGCTGAATATTTGGGAGTGAAAATATGAGAGAAATAGAGAAGACTTTTCAAAACTTGAAGAAACGGAATGAAGGAGCGCTTATAGCCTACGTTACTGGAGGCGACCCGAAGCCAGAGTATACACCTGACATTGTTGAAGCATTGATTGATGGAGGAGCGGATATTGTCGAATTGGGAATTCCTTTTTCTGATCCAGTAGCGGATGGTCCAACCATTCAAGCGGCCACTGTGCGAGCGTTGAAAACTGGAATAACTCCGAAGAAAGTGCTAGAAATGATCGGTGAAATAAGAAGTAAACATCGTGCGCCTATCACGATTTTAACCTACTACAATCCCATATTTAAAATGGGGCTGGATAACTTCTTCAGATCAGCTAACAACTGTGGAGTTAACGGGGTTATCGTTCCTGACCTTCCCATTGAAGAGGCTCATGACTACAAGAAGGTTGCTGACGCCTACGAAATAGACACAATCTTTCTTTCCGCCCCCTCCACTTCCAGAGAGAGACTGCGGAAAATCGTTGAGTACACGTCAGGTTTTCTCTACTTGGTCTCAGTGTTTGGCGTAACTGGCGCCAGAACAAAAGTTCAAGATTTAACTGTCAAGCTCATCCGGAAAACTCTTCCGTTCACAACTGGGAAAATTCCGTTAGCTGTTGGCTTTGGGATTTCAGAACCTGAACACGTGAGAACTGTCATATCAAACGGTGCTGATGGAGCTATAGTTGGGAGCAGATTTGTGAAGATCATAGAGAAAAACATGGAAAACGAAGACATAATGCTTGGAGAAATCAAGAAGTGTGCACGTGAATTGAAAAAGGCAACAGTAAGAGGATAAACTTTCATTGGAAATAAAGGAGGAGGGGAGGGGGAGATTCTAGTTACTCAACGTAGTCAACGGTGGCTTTTACTACGGGGTGGAGTTTGCCAGAGCTTAAAATAGGTTGTTCGTTAACTTCTATGTCTATTAATACGCTGGTTATTGGTGTTTCTTCAATTGTGAAATGTACCTTCACCATCATCCAGCCATTTGCTACGATGTATAAGGATTGGTGTGGATTTTCTGTGGTATTCGCCCAAGCGTTGGCGATGCAAAATCTTATCTCGGTGTAGTTGCCCACTGGGAGTTCTCCAGCGGCTAGAACGGTGGAAACGTCCTCCAGCAACAGCAAGTCGAAGGGATCGGTTGCAACTACTGGTATGTCTGTCCAAGTTTCGTTTCCCTCACCTGCCCGGTGCACTTTCACTGCGCTTATGTTTATCCAGAGTTCTTCTAACATCGCTGGGTCGTCTTTAACGTTTATGATTAGTAATCCCTTAGCACCTGTTGTGGGCTGTATGCCCGTCAATACTACGCTACTTATGATCAAGGCGGCTATCAATAGGCCTCCAGTGGCTGACATAGCCATTTTCTTCGCTTCATAAATCATCAATAGTTTCCTCCTAGTCTTAGTTGAGATGCAACTAAAATTATACGCAAACCTTTGATTTAATACAACACTTTTGAACACTCTGTTCAAACTCTTGTACACTAAGGTTTCTGTCGCCACGCTCTGACGGTTTCATACCACAAGATTGCTGTGCCGATTATACCAAAGATTAGGGCGAAGGCGCTGTGGAAGTTAATTTGCTTAAGTTGCGAAATGTAAAAGAGAAGAAGGGTGGTGAACATGGTTGCGTATAGGATGTATCTGGGAAGAATGAAGCCTCCAAACTTCACGAATTGTCTGAGAGCCCCAACGTTAACCACTCGAACTAGGTGATATTCGCCTCGTATCTTTTCTATCAACTTCAGTTCTGCAAGCTTTTCCAGATGATAAACGGCAAGTGCAGGACTTGAGAAACCCAGAGACTTCTGAGTCTCTCTCACTCCAACTACGCCATTCGGAGACCTCAACAAGTGCCAGTAAACCCTAAGCGTGTTGCCCTTCAACTCGCTTGCAATCTTATCCTCGTCTACTTGTGGGCTCTCAACTTTTGCCAATTCGTTTTTTCTCCTCTTTTTCCAAACGACAATACTGATGGTTAAAGGTTAGTCTGTCTGAACGTTTTACTTTCGGTATACGTGGGAACATAGTTAAAATGTTTCTTAGTTTTCAATATAGATTTAAACTAAAGAGATACTGACTAAAAGTTATGATGTAAAGTTTTTCCTCAAATCTTTTTTGATCGAACAGAGAAAACTTAAAACGAAAGAGCTGATTATTTGCATAGATGCTCCGGTTCAGGCTCCGGTAGAAGAAAGGAGATTTCTCCTTTCCTGCCCAGTATAGCCAGGTTAAACACGCCTACGTGAACTAAGTATTCCGGCCTTTCGCCGTTAAAATAACGGAAGATAGCCGGAGACCCGGGTTCGAATCCCGGCCGGAGCACCAAACTGCACAAATTACGTTTAAATCCTTGGTGGCGCGCGAAGTTTCTTCCACAAATCATAAAACTGAAGAATAATGATGTTTATTTCATTGCAAAATGTCATAGTGCTTGAGTATGAACTTGTATAGCATCCCTCTGCTGATTGTGTCTTTGTTTTTGATTGGCTTAATTAGCGAGAGAACTATTAAGTATGTACTAGTCATTTCCAGAGCTTTTGGTTTGTCTGAGATTGCAGCAGGATTCATTCTTTTGTCAGTAACAACTTCTATGCCTGAACTTTCTGTTTCAACCATTGCTGCCTTGGCAAATGAAGGAGGGCTGTCAGTCGGCAATGTTCTAGGATCAAACATCGCAAACCTCACAATTATCGTTGGATTAGCAGTCTTATTCAGTAGAACCGCAATTCTTGTCAAGGGGCAATCCCAAAAAGAGCTTGTGCAATTTCTGTTTCTATCTTCCATTATCCCCCTATTTATTGTTCAACGAGGCAGTCTAGGTCCGATCCTTGGCATTGTTCTCTTAATACTTTTCGTTTACTTCAGCATAACACTCTCAACTAAAACTGAGAAAGCTGAAAGAGCTGAACATCACAAAGGACTCACAACAATAGTTGGTCTAAAATTCATCATTAGTCTTGCAGTCATAATATTCCTCTCAAAACTAGTCGTAGATAGCTCGGTGGATATTGCAGAATCTATTGGTTTACCTCCATCGATTATTGGTGCAACAATTGTTGGCTTTGGAACTTCTCTCCCAGAACTCGCAACAACAATACAAGCATTGAAGAAGCAACTCTTTGGAATGGCTCTAGGAAATCTTCTAGGAAGTTGCATAGCCAATGTTACCCTAGTTTTAGGAGTGTCTTCATTGATCTCATTCTCTGAAGTGAGTATCGTGGCTGTTGAGAGCATCATGTTCTTTGTTTTGCTTTCCTCTTTAAGCGTGTGGTACATGGTGAGTTCAGGTGAAGTTATTAGCAAAAGAGGAGCAGTTTTCTTATGCGTTGTCTACATCATATTTGTACTTCAACAAATAGGAATCTCAGTATTTATCTTCTAGAATACACAATTCTTTAGCTTCGAATGATAAGCATTTTCAAAGATCGATCATCACATTAGGCCAAAAAGTGCAAGCAAGAGCGAAGCTATACCGAAGTATATCGTTACAGTAGTTACATCACTTATCATCGTTGCAAAGGGTCCAGATGCGATAGCTGGGTCTAAGTTTACTTTCTTGAAGAGGAAAGGGAAACCCGTTGAAATTATGACAGCGGAAATTATGCTGAAGAACATGGACAGGCCAACAATAAGCCCCAGTGTAGAGTTTTGCCAACCTAGAAGGACAATTGTTGAAAGCAGCAATCCACATGCTAACGCAAGAGAAAGTGCGACAACAAATTCCCTGACAAAATAAGACTTCAAAGAGAGTAGTGGATCTAGTGCTATGCTCCGAACAGTCAGGGTTTCTGACTGAGTGCCAACGGCATCACTTAGATATGCCAAAACTGGGGCAAAAGCTGCCAGAGCCAGCAAAGTATTCAAAACATGTTCAAAACTGCTTATTATAGAAGCGGTAATTGTTCCACCCAAAACGCCTATTATTAGCCAAGGCAGCCTCGTCTTTATCATCGTCACGGCTGAAGATTTGATTGTGGTGTATTCCTTTCCAACTTTGTGAAAAATGCCACCGAATTTAAAAACATCTTCACGGACTTCTTCATTGAATATCTGGAGAATAGTGTTGTGAGGCACAATTCCAAGAAGATGTTTTTCTCTGTCGATAATTGGTATTGCTTTTATCTTGTTTGAGAGGGCGAGATAGACGATTCTTTCTTGATGCGTTAAAGGGCGTGCAACAACTAACTCTTTTTTCATGATTTCTTCAACATTAGCTTCTTTGTTTGAAGCATAGAGCTCTCTAATGGAAACTACACCCTTCAACACGCTATTATCGTCAACAACATACACATAGTCTATGATGTCGAATTCGTTTGCTTTGTCCAAAAGCATCTTCTCAACATCTCTGATTTTCTCGCCAATTCTCACCTGAGGAAATGCTGTAATAATTCGACTCCCCGCAGTATTAGGAGGGTATCTTTTTTTTGGCATGATTTGAATCTATTCTTTCACAGTTTATATGAACTTTTGGGAAAAATGGTAAGGAGAAGCTTCTAGAAAACAACTCCTTGTCTACTCATAAAACCCTCCGGATTTCTAGTATCCAGTAGGTACAGGAGTATCTAGATATTCGCTTACAAGTGCAGAAAGAATAGCTGTGGAGAATAAGGGGTTTAGAAGCCTAGGAACGAAGAATGGCAGTTAT
>SMTZ1_10002792_pt1 | contig 17524 bp, 15 predicted proteins | sample DeeMarSWOR136_30_FD_25667 | JGI IMG/M metagenome (IMG submission 25667)
ATCCACAAGACACCGAGGTAAAACGATGGTTACAGGAAGCAGAAAAAAAATTATTAGGTGGGAGGAATCAATGAAAGGACCACTAGTAGGTATCGTGATGGGCAGTGACTCTGATTTATCTATTATGCAGGAAGCAGCGAAAATATTAGATGATTTTAATATACCATATGATATTACCATATCTTCTGCGCATAGGTCCCCCAATCTGACTGCTTCCTATGCCAAAAACGCCGCTAAAAAAGGGTTTGAGGTGATTATCGCTGGAGCAGGTGGAGCAGCTCATCTCGCCGGTGTGATCGCATCAAAAACCACTTTACCTGTCATAGGAGTTCCTATTGACTCTTCTTCCTTGAGAGGACTTGATTCTCTGCTCTCAACGGTTCAGATGCCAAGCGGGATTCCTGTTGCCACCATGGCCCTTGGTAAAACAGGGGCAAAAAATGCAGCGATACTTGCCATTCAAATACTGTCCTTAAAATACCCTGAGCTTAAAAAGAAACTTGATAGATTTAAAAAGCTTCTTGCCACTGAAACTGCCAAAAAGGCTAAGAAGTTAAAATAGTAATGGCTACAACAGTAACAACAGACTCTCACCATCCTGATAGTGACACACTTCTAAAAGCCGTTGAATTCATTACAACAGGAAAGACCATAGCTTTTCCCACAGAAACTTTCTATGCCTTGGGTGTTTCAGCTTACAGTGAAGAGGCACTAAAAAAAGTGTTTAAGATCAAGGGAAGAGACTATAACAAAGCACTTCCCATCTTCATTGAAGGCGAGGCTATGCTGAAAGAGGTTGTCGCTGAGATTCCTGCGATAGCTACCTCCTTGATACAGGAATGTTGGCCAGGTGGATTGACCCTCGTTTTTAAAGCATCACCCAAAATTCATCCATTGGTAACAGCCCACACGGATACAGTAGCTGTCAGGAATCCTTCACACCCCATTGCCAGAATGCTGGTTAAAAGGGCTAGGTGTCCCCTCACGGCTACTAGTGCGAATCTTTCTGGACAGAAAAGTTGCTCATCAGCAAGGGAGGTAGCAGAGTGCCTTGGAAATGCAGTTGACCTTATCATTGATGGAGGTAGAACTGAAGGAGTACTGCCATCGACAATTGTTGATCTCACCTCTACCCCTCCTAAGATAGTAAGAGAAGGAATAATTAGCTCTCAACGTTTAAAACCTTTTCTTTGATTCCTCAGCTTACACTTATAAAAAGACAGGAACCTTTCCCAGCGCCTGCCTTTTCAGATTAGGAATCATTCTCCCCTTCGTGGAAGCACAATTTCTATATTCAACTCCAGCAAAGTAATTTATTTTTAAAAATCTAGATTTTATCTGAAAGCTGTGGATTGCACTAAGACTTAGTGTCAACATTTAATGTTACTAAATTATAAGTGTAATTTTTGCGTTTTTGCAACTACAACAATTATGTTACATTCTCAAAATCTTTGCAACATTATTCACACCTAACACATAAGAGCCTCGTTTTTTCTCTATCACTCAAGATTCACTTTCTTCTTTATCCATAGAATATTCCGTGATATAGAGTGTGTTAAAGCAAGAATGGTACTAATTATTACATTATGCACTATTGGATTTTTCTGTATATGTTAAGTGAATTACCACCCCAGCAGAGTTGCAGGATTATTAAGGGCATGAAAATACAAAGACATACCGCTATCCTAGCAGCGATTCTTTTTACCGGCTTAATACTGCGGATTCTAGCCGCCCATTCATATTGGGAATGGCACGATTCAACCTTCCCGGGATCGTGGCAAATTTCCAAACTTGTCCTGAGTCATGACGGGCAAACGTATATCTATCAGGCACGTCCGGACACGTGGAGGAGCTTTGATCTCTTTTTCCAGCAATGGGAAAACAGACCTTATTATCGCCCACCACTAGCTTCTTACTACTTTAAATACCTCTTTCAGGTAAGTTACTTTAACCGCCTGATTGTATCGACTATTCAATCTTTCCTTGCCATCCTTGCGTATCTGTTTCTCTACATGATGGCTGTGCTGTTATTTAACCACCGTGTTGCTATCGTATCTCTGCTTTTTCTTATACTCCATCCTGTCCTGATCTTTTATGACACTTCTTTTGAAGATTCTCCGCTTGCCCTCTTCCTCCTCTCAACAACACTATATGTATTTATCTGTTCATACAACTGGAAGCAACCACAGTGGATACTGTCAGGCTTTCTGATGGGGTTGACTGTACTGACCCGACCTAATCTAATGATCGTTTTTATCTGCCTTGTAGGATTTTGTTGGTTCATAAAAAAGCAGGGACGCGTCATCAGAATGTTGCAGTTTGCCATACCGGTATTGATCCTTATAAGTCTTCCAACATGGCACAATTACCGGATATCAGGTCGAGTTTCCTTTGTTACTGATACGAGTGGTGAAAATCTATTCTGGGGTAATAATGCTCACCCATACTATCGGACTACTATACAAGGATTCTGGGGAATAAAGGCTGTCACCTTGGGCAGCTCGGCAAGACTTCTTTTCAATATGGTTCGCGAAGAATTTGACGAGAAATCCTCTGAACGTGCATTGCTGGCTGCAGCTTGGAAATATATATATGAAAATCCGATTCAGAGCACTTGCGGGCTGATTAGGAAGGCATTCCGGCACGTTGCCAACTATGAAATACCCCGCAATCGAAATTTTTTTTGGCTACGGGAAAGTTCTCCTCCTTTCCGCCTCCCGCTGATTTCCTATTCGATCCTCGCTGCTTTCACAATCATCGGGCTGACCATGGTAGCTCCGCGAAGGCGCCAAATGTTTATACTTCTTACCCCTTGGGTCTGTACATTTATTGTCGAAGTTGTTTTTTTCAATGCCAGCAGATATCGTGCAATCGGGATACCTTTTATGACTCCCTTGGCAGTAGTAGGAACTTGCTCTTTAACCTATGCAATTATTCATCACAACTGGATGCGCTTCCTAACCGGGAGTCTAATAGTGGGATTGTTCTTTCTTGCAGGGCAATTCAGTGTGCCTGCACAAGAAAAAAGAGAGTATTTGTCGGCATCCTATTATAAAGCTGCGATGCTAGAAGCTTACACTTCGCAGGACGGGCGATTACGTCTTATCAGTGATGAGCGTTTTATACGAAATCTGCGAACATCCTTAGAGTATGCTCCAGACAATCTGGATGCATTTAGTATGTATACGAAATATTTGATTCTTCAAGGACGTTGCGATGAAGCTGCCGAGAATATTCGGCAACGTAAAGCACGTTGCCGCAACAATGATGTGCTATGCTTCAAAGTGTGTGAATTTTTAGAGAAGTTTATAGAACAATAAAGCTACTAGTTCTATTCTAGATTATTCTTTTTGGTGTCTTGGCCACCTTTGAAAAGTATTACCAGGTGATAAAAAGGGTTATCATCAATCTCATATTCATATCGTGATTAGAACTTATCTTTTTTAAGAATTGAGTTCACTTTGAACAATCTGTAATCGGCAACTCATCCAAGATAGTAAATGAGCAGTAGAGTAAAAGATGGGTACTGTAGCTCATGACATTTTCATGGCTCCATTTCTCATCACCATACATCTTGTGTCCTCGATTTGTTCACTAAAAGTTAACATTTCTGTTTAACACCGCCAATCAGAAAGCCCAAGTAGTTATATCATATTTTGGGTATGCGAATTTATGATACGAGACACATAGTAGCCTCGTTTTTCAAAATCATTTAATATTACCTTATCCTTTACCCATAGGATATTCTGTGATATAGGGGATGTTAAAGCCAGAATGGCTAATAAACCATCATATAAAGAGAATTCGAGATGACAGTTCGCGAAATGGCAGAAGAAGAATTAGACAAGATAAATGAACGGATGTTTGAGAAGATAAATAGAGATAAAAGACACCTTTCAAAAGTGGAGTTGGAGAAGGAGATTATCGACTATCTTAGTAAGAGACAAGTTTGTTCATTGGCAACCTGCGGAAAAGAAGGAGCACATCGGATTTCTGTAGTGAATTATGTAAACGAAGATCTTACTCTCTATATCTTTAGTGAGTGTGGAGAAAGTTCAAAAACCTTAAAGAGAACAATTCAGTGGTTATCGGAATTGCTTACCATTAAAGAGCTTTTGATGCTTTGAGAGGTGTTAATATATCGGGCATTGCGGACATCTTTATGGAAGAAGATAAAGAGTGTGCTCAAATCATGAAACTTTTGAGGCCAATTTTTAAGGATTTTGAGAAGCAAATAGGCATTTCTATCGAGTTTTTGAAAGGGGTACTGAGCGTAATCAGAGTTACTCCTACTAAAGTGGTCTACTATCATAACAGGAAGGGTGTCTCCAACGCTCATTGGAAAGCTGATTAATTGAAATGGCAGGATTTCAAAGACGTAACTAATAATAGTTGACGTGGATCCCTGTTTTGACGGGTCTCATTACAATATTGGTGTGATCTACTGGAGGCAGAACAGGTGGCAGGAATTAATCTCGGCATTTGAAAAAACCTTAATATATAAACCCAAATCACCATAATGCAAAAAGCCTGGACATTGCCAGAAAGAAACTAGGGCAGAACAAATAAAAATGGCCTTATTAAACAATAAAATAAAAACATATTCTCTAGGTAACTTTGTACTTATATATTAAACCTGTCGGTATGCACAGTCCTTGACCGGCAGGTGATTTTTTCGTTCGGCGACAAGTTCAAAACTCATTCTTGCTCCTCTGATTTTTCATAAGTTCACAAATCACTTAAAGAGGTAAACCTTCAACCTTAACTTTTGCTCATGTATTTGATTGAATGATCACCCCCATCCCTCCCCCTTGAAGAGGGAGTGTAAGGGAGAGGGTGAAATATTGAAAATTTAAAAAATTTATCTTAAGAGGCTGTCCGATAACTAAGATTTTCAAAAATCAGCGCTAGGAAAATCAGATAGTTATAAATGCAAAAACCCTCAAAAATGAGGTTGTCGGATAGGCTCTAAGGTGGAATCAAAGTATGTTAAGCATCATTCTTGCCGCTTTTCGAATGTATTTGACATGGATGCTTTTATCCCTTCTAGCATGGCCACTTTTGCGTTGGCTCGGACTGCGAGCGTTTGAGGGGTGGATCGCGACGCGTGTCATCAGTCCTTTTGCTTTTGCGTTGGTTTTGATGCACGTTCTAAGATGGGGTGCAGTTGGATGGAGTGCGGGCCTTTTCTGGGGGGTCTTTGCGCTATGCAGCGCTGGATCTTTGTGGATCAGCAGAAAGCTGACCGGATTGCACGGAGTGGAGCGTAAGGCCCTTGTGCGTTTTGAGGGGTTTGTATTACTGTTTGCCGCGCTGTTGACCATTGTTTTTGGCTTTCATTATGGCAACCATGCTTTGGGGGAACGGCCGTTGGATCTGGGTTTGGTGAGCAGTTTATCGTGCGTGCACAAATTTCCACCCCCTGATTTCTGGTTCGCCGGTCGACGGCTCAATACTTACTACCTGGGGTCGTGGACTGTGGCGTCGCTTGGACGGGGAGCGTTTATGATCCCATATCAAGCTTACTTCTTTGGACTGGTTGTAGTCTGGTTACAGGCATTTGGAGCCTGTGTGCTGGCCGGACGTACTCTTGGGATGCGAGGTAGGGCACTCACTGTCGTGCCGTTGGTTGTCTTGGTCATGAGCAATGGAGCTTTCATTTATCAGTGGCTAAGAGGAAACGAGCTATTCTCCGTGTATCCTCTGATCCGGCTGGCACGGATCATCCCGTATACCATTAACGAGAATCCTTCTATCGCGCTGTGGGTTTCGGAACTGCACGCGCACGTCATGGTGTTATCTCTGTTTGTCATGTGGGTGGTCGCGGTGTCGCTAGCGCTGCGGCGGAGAACGTTTCGGCTTGTGCCATTGTGTGGTTTCTTGGCAGCCGCTCTTGCGATCACGGATGCCTGGCAAGTTCTGCCCGCGGCCCTTTGCGCGATTTTATTGGCATTGGCTGAAGGAAGAAAAGCTTGGATCTATACTCTGAAAGCATTCTGGGTTTTCTTGGGCAGTTCCCTTCTGATTGGCTTTGCTTTCTTGCTTGATTATCAGAGGTTTCCTTTTCGTTTCCTACCCCTCGAGGTCTCCAATACTGAGCTGACGCATTTTCTCGTGTTGTTTGGCCCCCTTCTCGTGATCATCACTGTAGCCTTGGTTGGTGGCAAACAACTCGGAGTTGTTCGCAGAACAGGTGTCGCTCTGATCGCCGCAGCTCTTTGTCTGGTTGCATTCTGCGAATTCTTTTATATTGATACTCAGATTCCTTACCCAGGTGAGCGGCAAAACACGGTTTTCCGGTTTCACTACGCGGCGTGGGTCTTGTTGGGAATAGCTGTTGGGGCGTTCTGGCCGAAAAGGTTTCGATCGAGAAGGTTCGGGATTCTTGTTTGGGGTACGATTCTTTTTTTTGTGATCGGGGGAGTTATACCGTTGTTTTCCCACCTGATCGCGAGTCCCGGACGCTGGACCTGCGATGTGCGGCAGTCGCTGGATGCCAAGAAGAGCGGACGGTTGGAAGTTGCACAGTGGATGTATGTTAACACACCTTCACATACGGTCATCGCTGAGAGCGCCGGACATCCCTACAGGCGTTTCGGGACCATTTCCGCCATGTCAGGTCGAATCGCTCTTCTGGGGGAGTTTGATAAGATTCAGCAACACGCAGTCGAGATGTCGCAGATCCGCTGGCGCCTTACAGAACTTCAAGTCATCTACGGCGGCTATCCGCAGGCTGAGGCGATTCTGGACAATCACAACGTAGACTACATTATCTTGGGCCCGAAGGAATTGGAGGCGTATCCGAAGAGCCGTACCGATCTGCTGTTGAAAAAATACCGCACCGTATTTTCCTCTGGAGAAACCCTTATTCTGAAGGTGGAGAGAAAAACAGGCTGGGAATCAAAGTTGCCCAAGCAATAGCAGCAGAACAAAAGTGCGGATGATTTAAATGTTAACCATATATAGGGTCTACGTTTGACTTGCATCTCATTTTTCTAGTTAGAACGTAATAAAGGGATCTGTTCTCGACTACCCTGAATAAATAAGTTGCCTCAGCCATAAAATTCATTTATAGAAAACCTAACTTTCAATCCACCTGTCCGTGGGTAACTTTGTGCTTTTACACTATCACTGTCCTTTTTTCCCTTATAAAAAAGAAAAAAATTCAGTTTTCAGAATATTTTCTGCTTGTTCCTGTTGTCTTGCACCTGATTACCTCTGCCTTCAGCAATTTGCAGCGTGGATTGAGATACATACTGCAGATATATCCTTTTCTTTTTATGCTAGCAAGCAGTATAATAAATGAAAGAATTATCGATAAAAAACCTGCAAAAATATTTATGACAGTTCTTCTTTTATGGTATTATGGTACTCTATTTCAACACCAAGGATATTCCCCCATTACCTTCCATACTTCAATGAGTTGATAGACGACCCTAAAAACGGCTATAAGTATGTGATAGATTCTAATATGGACTGGGGACAGGATTTACCAGGCTTAAAGGATTTTCTTGAAAAAGAATGGAACCCCGAAGATCGGCAGGCAAAAATATCTTGAACATATATCAAAGCACTCAAAGCAATTATCCAGCGGAAAATAGAAATAAATTAAAAACGGGAGAAAAAGTTGGAAGAAAAATATCTCAGCATAATAATTCCTGCTTACAACGAAGAAAAAAGATTAGGCAAAACCCTTGAAACTATACTGAATTATCTTAAAAAAAAGGGGTATTCCTATGAAATAATTATAGTTAATGACGGCAGTACAGACGGGACCGTTGATATAGCTCAGGAGTTCATCAAATTCGACAGTAATATGAAAATCATAAACAATGATAAAAATATGGGTAAGGGGTACAGTGTAAAGAGAGGTGTGCTTGAAGCATCCGGCGAATATATCCTATTCACGGATTCCGATCTTTCAACTCCTATAGAAGAATTTAAAAAACTATTAACACCCCTTGAGAGTGGTTATGACATTGCCATAGGATCGAGAAGCATGAAAGAATCCAATGTGGTTGTTCACCAGCCGTTCTATAGAGAAATAATGGGAAAAATATTCAATAAACTTGTAAAAGCCTTTGTGGTGAAGGGATTCATTGATACACAATGCGGTTTTAAGCTCTTCAAGAAGGATGCCGCTAAAAATATATTTAACAATCAGAAACTAAACGGATTTTCCTTTGACGTGGAGATATTGTATCTTGCGATTAAAGACAATTTAAAAATCAAAGAAGTTCCAATAAAGTGGTTCAATTCACCCAAGAGCCATGTAAGTCTGGTTGGAAGTTCATATAGAATGTTTATGGAACTATTGAAGATAAAAAGAATTCACAGTAAAACTTTGCAATAGTAATTATAGCAACAAAGGTACTGCCTGATTCATTATTTAAAATTTGTGAAAAATACAACGGTAAGCCCTATCCAAGCGTAGAAGGAAACAAAAATCGGTCTAAGATGATTCAGGGCTCGTGGTAGTATTGGCTTGACTTATAGAGCTTCAGTCGATCAGCGATTTGGCGGGCCATTTCTTCTCGACCAGCGGCCCGGAAGGCGTTGGAGGCACGATCTGCAAAGTTGATGGTTTGATGGAACTGCCCGACTTCGGTGTAAGCAGCAGCCAGCGTGTCGAGTATATATGGGTTGTTGTCATCAGAGATTTCGGAGGCGTGAGTGGCTAGACGTATCGTCTCGATCCTTTACTCATTATAGAAATCGCCATATATTGTATCAGGTCCTCGCCGAGAGATCTCCAATTCTATTCTTAGCGTTACATATAGCAGCCTCGTTTTTTTCTAATTGTTGAAGATTAATTGATCATTTCTTTACAAGAAATTTTTTGTTATAGAGTTATCAAACTCAGAATGCTACTAAGTGTCATTTTCATCATCAATGAATTTTTCTCAATTTGATAAACCGGTTTAACAATCATGCTAAAAAGAAAGGGACCTAAATGATCGAAGCAAGACATATAAGAAACAGTATTAAACAGAAATTGTCGACTAAGGCATTTAAAATTGCTGTGCCGTAAAAGTCCAAAGCGTGGAAGTCTGATGCAGAGTAAAAAGCATAGAGTAATAGAGGATAGTAAGACAGAGCGGAAAGCGGCCAGTCTGGAGGAGTGGCTCGGGGACTCGGCGTTGCTACGGGCGATTTGTGTGGTTGGCTTGTTGATGATCCATGTGGGACTGGCTGTAAGTAGTGTGCATGACAAATCAACGACATTCGACGAGATTGCGCATTTAACGCGTGGGGTGAGCATCTGGCGGACGTGGGACTACCGGCTGGTACCAGAGTCAGTGCTGCTGGTGCCTTTGTGGGCAGGTTGGCCGGTGGCGTCAGGTAATTTTCGTTTTCCGGATACGAACAACGCGGACTGGCGGTCGTCGAATGCATGGAAAATTGGGTGGCGTTTTTTTTATGGGATTGGCAACGATGTTCAGGCAATGCTATTTCGGGGGCGGTGCATGGTTGTATTGCTGAGCGCGGTGTTAGGGTTAATCGTCTGGCTATGGTCACGGTGGTTGTTCGGGGAACTAGGAGGGCTGGTGTCGCTGGTGTTGTATAGCTTCAGCCCGACAATGCTGGCGCATGGGCGGCTAGTGACGATGGAGACGGCGGCTAGTTTGTTCTTTCTGGCAGCAGTGGGGACAATTTTCTGGTTGTTACGTCGGGTAAGTGTGTGTAGTGTTATTGTATGTGCGATCTCAGTGGCTGGACTTGTGCTTTCAAAGATGTCGGCGTTGATGATCATCCCAATTTCTGGTATGATGGTGGCAGTGCGGTTGGTAAGCCGGTGCCCGACAACGGTTGTGGTGAGACGAGTCGCGGAGATTCATTCACGTGGTGGACAATTGGGAGTATGGTTGGGTGCAGCGTGTGTGGAGATCGGATTAGTTATACTGATAATCTGGGCGGCATATGGGTTTGAATATTCAGCAATGCGTGGAGCGAAGGTAGGTCAGGACCATTTCTTTACGCCGGCTTCGCTACAAGAAGGGCTCGATGAGTGGGAACACGTTCTGGGTGGTCTGGGAGCGAAAGGAGATGCGATCCGCTGGGCCCGTAACTATCGAGTATTGCCCGAGTCGTATTTGTACGGGTTGGCGTATACTCTTAGACATGCACGTATGCGGGTAGCATTTATGAACGGCAAGCAGTCAAGTGAAGGTTGGTGGTATTTCTTTCCATACAGCTTTGCAGTAAAAACTCCACTGCCTTTGTTCGGAGTGATACTGTTGGCTGTATTGGCGGCATTGTTTGGAAAGAGCGCCGATGCTCCTAGTGATAGTGCCAGCTCATGGCATCCAATTGCTCACGGTTTTTATCGGACGACACCACTTTGGTCATTGTTCACCGTTTATTGTACCTTCGCGATTGGGTCACATCTAAACATCGGACATCGGCATATAGTACCCATTTATCCAGTACTGTTCATTTTTTGCGGATGTGCAGTAAAATGGATGTCTGCTGTGAATCCGATCAAACGATGGATCTTGCCACAGTTGATCGGGATATTTATCGTTTCGTCGTTGTTGTGTTGGCCGGACTATTTGAGTTATTTTAACTTTTTTGTCGGCGGACCGTCTCACGGTTACAAGCATCTTGTGGACAGTTCGCTTGATTGGGGTCAGGACCTGCCTGGGCTGAAGAAATGGCTTGATAAAGAAAGTAGTCGTCATACATGCGTGGCGAGTAGGGTAAAGGCAGTTTATCTATCTTATTTTGGGACAGGAGATCCATCATACTATGGCATTGAGGCAAACATGCTGCCCAGCTACCTACCTTGGCCAAGTGGTCGAATAGTTCCGTTTAAGGGTGGGATTTATTGCATCAGTGCGTCGACACTGCAGCAGACTGGATTGCTGTCGGATTGTCGTTGGACACCGGCGTTAGAGGAGGCTTATCAAAGTGCGAAGAAACACTGGGCAGCAACTGCACGGAGCGAACTTGCAATGAGTCGGGCGGAACTGAACTTCTACATTCGACTCTCTTTTGGAAGACTTTGTGCATTTTTGCGGCAGCGAGAACCGGATGATCAGGTCGGGTATTCAATTATGATCTATTGTATGAGTGACAACGAAGTACGTCGTGCGTTGTTTGGTTCTCCACCGGAGCTTTTAGAAGATCGGACAGGAAATCTTCGGTGGCTACTGAAACAATGCGTGTCGAGTGGAAACCGCGAGATGAGGGAGATCGTTGAGAAGCACCTGCGGAGAGCCAAGTATGATTAACGTTCTAACTGCACCTGTATGTCTTCTAAAGGTTTCGGACATATGGAGAGAAGATTAAGAGACAATTTTTTTCATATGTACTAACTTGTCACTTTTCACGTAAGATTCATTTAACCATTTTGTATTCGTTTTAATTGATAGGTTACGCTAAACTTCACCAATCTCACAAATTCAACATATTGTGCTATTAGAGAAACAGCAGAAAGTTAATACTAACTGCTATAAGCTGTGAGTTCATTCCTCCATCAGTTCAGTTTACATTACATGAACAAACATGCAGTCACTATTAAAAAGGATTTATGTCAGAGTTAAACAAAACTTAAAATATATTTTGTCAGGTTGAATCCTGGTTTTTGCACAAGAGACTTGCATCATGCGTCATGAATCAATTCTAAAAGAGTGGAGTGAACCGCTCTATTGGAAAATAAAAAATCGCCACATTCTTGCCTCCATAAGTTTCCTTTAAAATCAGTTACGTATCCACCAGCTTCTGTGACCAGCAAAACACCGGGAGCAACATCCCAGGGTTCAATTTTAGTGGTGTAATAAGCTTCTCCTCGCCCTGCTGCCACCCATGCTGTTTCTAAGCCGGCTGAACCAAGTTTGCGAATATCCATAACCTTGGGGTATACTCCATGTAGAATGTTACCAGTTCTTATTCTATCCTTCTCACCGCCTTCACAATAGAAAAGATAGCTTTTCTGAAGCTCCCTTATGTGTGATACCTGAATCCTTTTATGATTTAAATAGGCTCCTTTTCCTTTTTCCGCCAGATAGCATTCATTGATTGCGGGCGCATATATTACCCCCAGAGAGAGTTTATCATTGTGAACTAAAGCAAGACAGACTGAAAAGTAGGGATTTTGATTAGCAAAGTTGCCAGTCCCATCTAAAGAATCAACAATCCAGAGCCAGTCAGAATCAGCCGCCTGGTAACCGCTTTCTTCGGTTAAAAGACTATGGTCTGGATAGGTTTTTCTGATTTTCTCAATAATTAATTGGTCGATCTCTTTATCATATTTAGTGGCAGCATCTTTGGCTGTACTCCTGAGATTAACCAATTCCTGATCGCGCTGAAAATGGTTCATTAAAACGCTTCCTGCTTCTTTAGCTAAATTAACCATAAACTCTTTCATCTCAACACTCATTTCTCTCTCCTGATAGGCCTGTTTAAGGAGTAGACCTTTTGGCTTTTAGGATCGGTCTTGCAGACCTTGAGGATTGGCCTTTGGCCTTGAAGCATCTAAGGCTAGCACTCCTCAAGCGAAGCGCTCCTCAAAAGAAGTGTCCCTTAAGCGAAGTGATCCGTAATCATCATGTTTTACTTCATACACAGAGATGAACCTTTTAGGAATATGCCCAGCTAGATAGATTTTATTCGTTGCCTTTTCAAACCTTATCCCTTCTCTTAGTGCTTTCCGTGCGTCTATTTGCAAAATTACGGGGTTTTTTGTCCTCCTCTTTCCTCCAAGATGCTTTTATCCAGCCAGGGATATCTTTTTTGCATTAAGCTGAGCACATCCTCCACGCTCATATACCCTTCATAGCTAATCTTCATTCCCATGGGGTTATGCCTTAAAATGTAGCTCATGAATTTACATATTTTCACTCTTGCCTTCATAAATAAAAGTCTATCATAATTGTGATAGTATAGGAAATCAAAAACCCTTAACAAGAAACACATAACCTGCAACGCTTTGATTTTGGGAAAATAGTTTTCTGAAATGTCTATATTCTTCATTTTGCATTAATTATTTAAAAGAATATGCCGATAGAAATGTGAGTGAATTGCTTATTTTACGAAGCTGGGAGACTTTATCTCTCAAGTTAAAGTGATATTTCTCTTAATGACAAAGGTGATGTGTTGATGGGAGTACTAAGTGTAAATGATCTTAAAGGTGGCATGGTTCTGGCGCGTGAGGTTACGAATAAACATGGTAATATCCTCCTCGAAAGAGGGGATGTGATGGATGAAAAACATATCATGCTTCTTAAGTCCTGGGGAGTAACCGAGGTAGATATTGAGGGTGTTGACAGGGAGCAGGTAGAGAAAAAGGAAATGGAGGAGCTGTCGCCTGATCTCATAGCAACGATCGAGGAAGAACTTAAAGGTTTGTTTCCTGATTTCGGAGACAATTCAATAATGAAGGAGCTCTACAGAGTCATTAGGAAGTTTAAGATAAAACATGCAGTAGAACAACCCCATGGATGCAGTAGTGAAACCAAATAAGATTGATAGAATACTTCGTTCTGTTGATAGGTTGCCAACCTTACCTACCATTTACACGAAGCTTACACGCCTTCTGCGTTCTCCTAACACTGCGGTAAGAGAGATAGGTAACATTATTGCTGAGGATCAAGCTATTGCTGTCAAGGTACTAAAACTCGTGAATTCAGCCTTCTATGGTTTACCCCACAAAATTGGAAACTTGAAGCAAGCTATTGTAATTTTGGGATTAAATCAAATAAGGACTTTGGTGCTTGCTACATCGACATTACAAATGTTCCAGAAATTCGGGTCGGATCATTCATTTGATATGCAAAAGTTTTGGGAACATTCCATTGGATGTGCAGTTGCCGCAAAGGTGCTTGCTGAAACTGCATACTTAAAAAGTCCTGATGACGTTTTTGCCGGAGGCCTGTTGCACGACATAGGAAAATTGATTCATGCCGTCTATTTGAAAGAAGAGTTTGCTGCCGTAGTTGCTGATGTTGAGGAGAGTGGAGTGTCAGTGATTGCATCAGAAAAGAGGATACTTGGTTATGATCATACCTATACTGGGAGAGAGTTGGCAATAAAGTGGAGCTTGTCCGAAGAAACCGTTGCTATGATAGCACATCATCATTTATCCGATTCCTCAGCCGAGTTGACAAAGGAAATTGCTGCTGTTCATATTGGAAACATTTTCTCCATTGCCCTTAGCTTGGGCTCGGGAGGAGAAAAGAGGGTACCTTTTGTAGATATGAAGGCATGGGAAATTTTAGGCATTGAGTTGAGTAACCTTGAATCCATTATAGCGAGAATCGATAAGCTTTTTAATGAGAGCGTAGCCATTTTGGAAACGTAACGTAAAGCTATCGGGAGTGTATTGAAAAGGTGCACAAGGAGCAGATACAAATCGATTCGGATGAATTTATATCAGTGGTTGAGAAGCTGCACTTTTTGGAAGAATCAAATAGTGCCCTCGTTGTCATTCAAGATAAATTAGAGCGATTAAGTTACTTTCATTCCGAGATGGTGTTATCTCATGACATTCATCATATACTTGAAAAAGGGCTTGCCAAATTTCAGGAGTTAGTTGAAACTAAGGTTTGTTCTGTCTTTCTTGTAAATGAACAGGGTTTTGAGTTTGTCCACAAAATATCACTACCTGAGGAACTTTCATTTACTGTCCGAAAGGAAGTTGATGCCCAGATACGGTCGGGGACTTTTGGCTGGATCATCAGCAGTGGCATGCCCGCATGTGTTCCAACAGAAGTCTTTAGAGGTGAAGGCAACCAATCACTAAGTATTATGATTGCACCTCTTTCCCACAAGGAAAGGACTATTGGCGTCGTTGTCATCGTCTTTGAAGAAGACCAGAATTTTATAAGACAGAAGACCTTAAAACTCCTCTACATTCTCGCCGGTTTCTTTTCCCTGGCGATACAAAACGCATACCTGTTTAATGATCTGAAACGCAGCTACTTCGATACCATCCGGGGAGTAACTAACTCCATAGAAGCGCGGGATCCTTATACCAAAGGGCATTCTCATAGAGTTGCTCAGATTGCCAAGGCAATAGCCAAAGAGCTCAACTGGAGCGACAATGAGATTGAGCTCATCGATTGGGGCGGCATGTTACACGATGTGGGTAAGATAGGTGTACACGATGCCATTCTCAATAAACCAGGCAAATTAGATAAGGAAGAGTATGAAGCCATAAAATTACATCCCTTAATTGGAGCTCAAATAGTGAAAGGCATTTCTTTTTTAGAACCTTTAGTACCTTACATTCTAGAGCACCACGAAAGATTTGATGGTAAGGGTTATCCTCAAGGTCTGGGTGGTGAGAATATATCCATTAAGGGAAGGTTGTTAGCAGTAGCTGATGCCTTTGATGCAATGACCACAGATAGACCATATCAAAAAGCTCATGAACCAGAGGTTGCTCTTAAAGAGATATTGATAAATGCACACTCACAATTTGATCCCAAAGTTGCAGAGGCTTTTGAGAGAGCCTGGCTATCGGGTGAAATTGGAAGCAAAGTAGTTGCGAAATGAGGATCACAAATCTTTTACCCCGTTAAAGAGAAATCCCCACCATTTAGGGAACTTCATATTTCATGGCCAGTCGCAATCTGGCCTTTTTTATAGTTATTTTTTCCTTCATTATTGTCTTATAATTTAGTATAGATATGCAAGATGTAGTTAAAGCGATCCTAGATGCTAGTTTCTTGATGCTAGATAAATGTAAACTAAATATCCACATCCTGTATCCAGCAGCTTTCAGGCTGAGGGGTGTTAATTTGTCTGTGATTACTATGGATTTGCTTACTCAGATAAAAGAAGAAGCTAAGCGTTATTTCACCAACGCAAAAGGCAGTCACGATTGGAACCATACAGAAAGGGTGTACAATCTCTGCATGCATATCGGTAAAAGAGAGAATGCAGATTTAGGAATTTTAAAATTAGCTGCCATCTTGCATGATATCGGAAGAGAGTATCAAGATAAAACTGATGGAAAAGTGTGTCATGCAGAGAGGGGAGCACTGCTTGCCAGAGAACTATTGGAAAAATATAAGGTAGGTGAGAAAAGAATTGAGAAAATTGTTCATTGCATTGAGTGTCATAGGTTTAGAGGGGATAAGATGCCCCAATCAAAAGAAGCGAAGGTGTTGTATGACGCTGACAAGCTGGATTCAATCGGTGCTGTTGGGATTGGAAGGGCATTTTTATTTGCTGGAGAAGTTGGTGCTCACCTCCATAATATAGGTGTTGATATAGAAAAGACTAAACCTTACACCGAAGAAGATACCGCGTACAGGGAATTTGTAGTTAAATTGAGAAAGGTTAAAGATAAAATGCTCACAGAAGAAGGGAAGAGAATAGCTGAAGAAAGGCATCATTTTATGGATGAATTCTTCGACAGGCTCAATAAGGAAATTGGGGGGAATGTATAAAAAGTTTAATTAACCGCAGATTTACCCCGTTAGATATTTACTATATACATATGAACTTTATTAGATGTTGATCCTGTTGGATAAAATACCTATTCTAAAAAGTTTACTATCTGACGGGGGAGCCGCTTAGATCAAAGAGATTAATAAATCAAGTTTGTTGTGTTTCAACTAAATTATTGTTTTTATATATTCATCTCTATAGTCTCCGTGGTCTCTGTGGTGAGTATTTAAAGTTCTGGAATCTCATCAGGTGAACAGCTCATCTAGTGACAAAAAGCTCCTACTTATTGCCTTAGATGGCCTCTCGTTTCCACTTCTTCAAAAGTGGAGTGCTCTGGGGGACCTTCCCCTTTTGAAGAAATTGATGGAAGGCGGATGTTATGGGTTACTTGAGCCCTTTACACCTTCAAACTCTGCTGTTATCTGGACAAGCGTGATAACAGGAATGAATCCTAAGAAACATGGAATAGATAGTTTCATATATTACAAGATGAGAGAAAGGATTATCAAAAAGACTGTAATAAAAAAAGTGTTGAAGTGTGGTGCTCGACCGCTTTTCCGCTTGCTTAGAGGAAGAGGGTATGTGCGAGATATACCCTTCTCCTTGGACATGGTGCAACAGAAGATGCTTTGGGAAATTCTTGCACAAGAAGGGAAAAGAGTTGGGGTTATCAACTGGTGGTATAGCTGGCCAGCCTATAAGGTTCCTGGATTTATTATTTCAGACAGGATTCACTATTGGCGTTTAAGTAAAAGGAGTAGACAAGGCAGCACACCAGATACACATCTTGTCTACCCTGACCGGCTTTTAGATGGGGTGGCGAAAAGAGTAGTTGACCCTTTTGAACTGCCCTTTGATGTGTACAAGCAGTTTATGAAGGTAGATGAGAGAGAAATCGAAGAGATGAAGAACTGTCACTATAGACGACATCAGCTCATGAGTGAGTTCAAGTATCTCTACTCCATGGATGAATCAGTGAAAAGGTTAGCTCTCTTATGTCTTAAAGAGTTTCCCCAGCCGGATTTTTTAGCTTTGTATTTCAGGGGTATTGATATTATCTCCCACTGTGCCCTAAAGTATGCACCTGAAAACAGAGACTCTCAAATAACAGACGAGGAGGTTGAAC
>SMTZ1_10003508_pt1 | contig 17523 bp, 20 predicted proteins | sample DeeMarSWOR136_30_FD_25667 | JGI IMG/M metagenome (IMG submission 25667)
GATGTCCCCTTCGGACAAACCCGCTCTCTGAGCGGGACTCTTTTTCTCTATGGATACCACCAGAACGCCACTTTCAACAGGAAGATTGAAGAATCTGACAAATCGGCGGTGAAGCGAAACATTCTGCCCTCCCAGCCCGATATAGCTCCTTCTTATCTTTCCTTCCTGGATGAGCTTTCCGGCAACAAACTTGGCTGTATTGATGGCAATCGCAAAACAGATACCCTGGGCTGGAAGAATCACCGCAGTATTTACACCGATAACCTCCCCACGGGAATTGACGAGAGGGCCCCCTGAATTTCCTGGATTGAGTGCTGCATCTGTCTGGATGACGTTATCAATTAATCGGCCCGACATGGACCGGAGGGAGCGCCCAAGGGCGCTGACGACTCCAGAGGTCACGGTGCACTGAAACCCGTAAGGGTTCCCGATGGCGATCACCAGTTGACCTACCCGTATCCGCTGAGAATCGCCCAGGGGTGTCGCTGCGAATTTTGACCCATCGACCCTGACAACAGCTAAGTCTGTATCCGGGTCATCGCCTACAAGGTCTCCCTGGAATCGGCGACCATCCGCAAGGGTGACATCAATCCGGTTCACCAGGTGGACCACATGGCTATTGGTCAAAATGAAACCATCCGGGGTGAAGATAAAACCGGATCCACTGCCGTGCGTCTCATCTGGAAGTCGATAATGGGTCGTTCGTCTGCCTTCCGGTCTTTTGTGGACTTCGATGTTGACGACCGATGGGCTGATTTTTTCCGCTGCACTGATGACGGCGTTCGAATATGCATCAAGGAGATTATCATCAGGAACAGGGGGTACCCCGGGACTTCGCACGACACCCCCTCGAGATCCATCATTTGATAGTATCCGAAGAGCCCGCTTCATCCTTGGCCTCCTTTAGTTTGCAACAATATACTCCTTCTCTCGAATCACTCCATACAACTTACATTGTAATTTAACCATCGACATATGCCTTTTCAAACCGATTTTCTCAGACCGATTTTCTCTTGATTATTCAAATACTTTACATTATGATGCGGAGAAAAGGAGAGTTCATGCCTGAATATACAGAGGATCATGCCCGGGCCGGAATCAATGCCCCCCTCCCGAAGATCGAATGTTTCAAGAATCAATTTAAAAACTACGAGATTACCATCTCCATTCCTGAGTTTACCTCTGTCTGCCCCCGGACAGGACTGCCTGATTTTGGAGCCATTACTATCCGTTATGCCCCTAACAAATGGTGTGTCGAATTAAAATCGTTAAAGATGTATATCCTTGCCTATCGAAATCTGGGCATCTTTTATGAGAATGCCGTCAACCGGATCCTTAGGGATTTCGTCAAGGTCTCCAAACCCATCAAGGCTGCTATTACGGGTGAGTTCAATGTTCGGGGAGGAATGAAGAGTGTGATCGAAGCCTCCTACCCTCCGACGAAGTCCAAATGAATTTTAAGAATCGGGACAGTGCTCGTTTTCTAAGCGGCGGACAGAGAACTGCAACATAAGTGGCCCTTGGTTTTCCAGTTTTCCTCCAAATGCATTAGCAAATAAAAATCAATAAAATTGGAAAATGGATTTCACTTTTTGAGAGAAGCAATTCGGGACTTTTCTGAAAATCTCTTCCACTGTCGAGGTTCCCCCAAAATATCCGTATTGTCAGAAACTAATATGATTTCGGCGGCTTACAATAATAATGAAAAGATGGTATTAAAATTGCTTTGCAACATTAAATGTGATTAGATATATTTAAGTCCTGACAAAGCAAAATCCTGTATGATGGAGCCCCACGGGCAGAGCCCTTGGTACCTCCATGTTCTTCGGCGGAGTCCGCCGAAGCATACCCTCCTACGCACAAGGCTTCGGAGGGTTATCCTCTTCGCATTCATCCACGGCCCGTTTGTGCACGCAGGCGTGGTCTTCTGCGTAGGCGGATAAGGGGAAGGAAACCGACGGGCCTTTTCATTCAGTCAGATGGCTAAGTTGTGAAGGATGGGTCTTCGGTATGTTCACATTTTTGTTTAAGGGAGGGTATTCTTTGAAAAATAGGATAAATAGTTCAAGTCCGTTAATTTCTATCATCGCTTGTTCCATTCTATTTTCTTGCGCAACCACCCCACAAACGCAATGGAAATCAAGAGATGGCGATGCTGAAGTTTACAATACTCGGGGTCTTGCCCATTGTCAAAAAAATCAGTATGACCAAGCGATCTCAGATCTCACCAAGGCCATTGAGATGAACCCACAGCTTGCTCAGGCCTATAACAACCGTGGATGGGCTTACATGGAAAAGGGTCAATACAGCCAAGCCATCTTAGATTTCAATGAAGCCATTGCGATAAACCCGTGGAATGCTCACGTCTACAACAACCGTGGATGGGCTTATTTATATAAAGGTCAATATGACCAAGCGATCTCAGATCTCAGCAAGGCCATTGAGATAAACCCACAGCTTGCTCATGCTTATAACAACCGTGGGTGGGCTTATATGGAAAAGGGTCAATACAGCCAAGCCATCTTAGATTTCAATGAAGCCATTGCGATAAATCCGAAGCTTGCTCAATCCTACAACAACCGTGGGTCGGCCTATTTGTACGAAACCCAATATGACCAAGCGATCTCAGATCTCAGCAAGGCCATTGAGATAAACCCACGGCTTGCTCATGCCTATAACAACCGTGGGTGGGCTTATATTAAAAAATGGCAATATGATCAGGCCCTCTCGGATTTCAATAAAACGATCAAGATAGATCCAAGGTTCGCTGAGGCTTACTTCAATAGAGCGGTTGTCTATTTTTTTAAGGAAGAATATGACAAATCGTTGGTAGATGCTATTAAGGCTCAACAATTAGGTTATCAAATTCCCCCTCAGTTTCTTGATGATCTCCGAAAAGCCGCAGGAGGCATGGGCGTGTAAGAATAGATTCTGCGAAGTTAGAAAAATTCTTTCTTATATTTATTCCTGCTTAATTAATACAAACCATTTGCTCTCAAGTTTCCCTCTTACTTTAACAAAGCTTCGATAGACTTTCACCTACCTTTCCCGACCGGACAACATGACAGTTGCAATCGGAAATCAGCAACTCTTCAGACATATGCCCTCCATGCTCTGCCGGTAAAGTCTGCAGTTCCATTTTTTTAGGATTCCCTCCTGAAATCGATGTCTTAAAGCTTCACTAAAATGCAATATTTCAAGTTCGAAATCAACAAGGAATGGAGACCCCTTTTAAAAGTTTGGGGAAGCAATTACTTTCGACATAGACGCTTTATCTCTTTGCTCGTTCACGTTTTGGCTTCCAGCCCAATTTTTCCAAGAAAATTCCTATTGACTTATCCCTTTGAGTCTGATGGCGAAAAGGTAAATCTGGATTGATTTTATACTTTACCTTCCTCCCTTCTTTAGACTTCTCAATATATCCCGCTAATTCGAGATCAGAAATAATATTTCTAACGGACCTTTCGGTAATCCCTATCAAGCTTGACAAGGTTCTTCCAGTTATTAATGGATGGATAGCCAGAAAGATAAATACGATTGCATGATTCGTGAGAAATGTCCAAGGGGCCATTCTGCAATCCTCCCCGTGATTCTGATCTCCTTTAGAATATGGATAACTTCTAACCTATTAATATGAATAACCAATTTATTAATAACAAAACTCTTGACAATCCGAATAACATGAAATATAATTCATGTAACGCTATTCCTTATATAGATTAACAAAAAATGGTCACAATTTCAAATAATCTTTGAAAGGCTTAATTCTTACAAATCCAATGAGAAAGGAGGGGAAGACAAAATGTTTTGGAATCGTAAGCAAAGTATGGAGGGCGAGGTAAAATTGCCCGGGCCTAGGGAGATACCTGAACCGGTTGGAAGGTATATGGTAATCCAAGAGAAGAAAGACCCAGATTGGGTATGGAAACTTAAAGGTGTTGTTAGACCAGCGGGTAAGAATAAGACATTCTACTGCCGCGTTTTCAATGAATCCCAAGTGGCGAAGGCAGGGCTCAAGGTTAAGGACTGGACTTCTCTGGATCAACTTCCAGAACTGATATTGTGGGAAGGCTACTTTGACAAGGAAACAAACACGGTGTCACCAGAAAAGTTTGTGAAGCCTTCCGATTCATCTGGTTAAGGCCTGCAGAGCCATTCGTATCTCCAATTGGGTGTTATTGCGCAAGACACCAGAGAGAAAGAGAGAAGGCAATCCGATCATCGAAGGAGGTCAAAGAAAATGTTCTGGGATAAAAAGCCGGTGAATGAGGAATCGAAGAAAGAGAAACTGCCAAAGCCACAGACAATACCTACGCTCGTACAGAAGCATTTGATATCTGAATGGAAAGTTGGCCCCGAATTGGCAAAGCTTCTCAAGGCTGTGCTGCGCGAGAATTCAAACGGGGAAAAAACGTTTCATATCCGAATATTCGACGAGTCTGAAGCTTCAGCAAGGAAAGTGCAGGTTAGAAATTATACCTCTCTCGACGAGCACCCGGATTTGATCATCTATGAGGGGCAATTCAATGAGAGGGGAAAGCAGGTGAAATTGGAAGAGAAGAAGAAGGCCAACTGGGACACCACCATTTTCACTGAGGCTGAGATACAGCAGAAAATCGAAGCGCTTAATGAACCTGGTAGCACGGTCTTCTTCTATATGGCCCGTGGTTCGGCAATTGGGGGCCCCCTTGGCATGGGTGCTTCTGTCGTTGAGCTTAACCCCAACTACCCGGGCAAAAAGCAGAAGAAGTACAATGTATATCCAACGGATGTGATTGACATGCAGCCTGTAGAAAAGGGGCTAAAATTGTTCGATTCAGACAAACCAAAGGATATTGCGCGTTGGATTAAGGAGGGCCATCACAAACGCGAATACTAGAATACTAGTCTCCACTCTAAGTTTGGGGAAGGTTACTTAACTTGCCAAGGTAAGGAAAAGTGACAATCTGGGCTTTCAATCAACTTGCAATGCTCCGAAGTCACAAAATCCCAAGCCAGAGCGTAGAACTCAGAAACAACAATCCATATCGGGTTATCATGGCGCACCAATTCTATTTTTAACCCCGCTTTTTGTGCCTCATCAAAGAATATATCCCTTGCATGAGCTTTTGTAACAGTGGGTGTTACAAAAGGGGCAATTTTCTTCTTAATCTCCCTCTTGCTAATATGAGCTAGCATTCCTTGCTTTAAGCACCGGACTGCAATATCTTCAGTCATTCTCAACTGTCGTCGTATTAGCTCAATTTGTATCGCGTCGAAGTCGTTGAGTTGCCGCAGATATACTTCCACGTGACCTTCTGACGTTTTGGCTTTTTTCGATAGTTCGTCAAAGCTTGTAACGACCACATGGGCGGGTATTAAACATGGCGATCCGTTTTTTTCTTTTAGGAGTATCTGTGGGTCGATACGTCCCAATGCAGAAGTCTCACCCATCAGAATTCTGCTGGAACCCATTGCGATTATTGTTCCGGCAGACTTGGCTCGCCGAGCAACAAAAACGTCGAATTTATTATCTGAATAAACACGGCAGATACGTACGATACGCTCAGCAGTGATGCCGTCTCCGCCCGGCGTATCCAGTACCAGACACAGTCCATTGTGTAAACGGGTTTGGCGTAAGACATCTTCAAGCATGTCAGCATCAGTTTGATCAACAGCTACTGGATAGGTCTGAGATGTAAAGAAGGCGATGACGGTACGACCAACGGCCGCCTCCAGTTTTCGCAGTAGTTCGCGCCGACGTTCTCTTGATTGTTTAGTTTCGTCAGAGGACTTCTCCAAAGATAACTCTTCTTTAGTCTTCATTATTATGACCGACTCTTGAATCTTGCTTATATCACATAATTATGGGGAACTCCATTCCTTTGGAGAATGACTAGCTGATGGATACAAAGTCGCAGCTGCTAATAACGTCTGGACTGACAGCTTTGTCATCAGTGGCCGAGAGGGCGCTCGGGTTTTCGAACCCACAATTTCCTGTCCTCCCTTTCCATGGATTCGAACCTCAAACATGGAGGATCCCTGCCAACAGCAGGCAAGGGGGGCCTTATTTCTCATATCCCCACTGAGTATCCCAGTAAGCCTTCCCTTTCTTTAGCTGACTCTCCGCATATTGATCTGCCACGATAAAAGGTGCCAGTTTCTTCTTTTTGGATTCTCTCACAACATTCCTGATCACGTGGTATAGATTTCTGATTGCGTCTCGGGCATCGATTCTGTTCTTCACCACGTAAACCTTTTGTCGGTACCACCATTGGATTAAGGCTCCTGCATTGATAATGTAATCGGGTGCATAGAGGATCTGTCTATCAAACAGTGCCATCCCGTCTTCCACTGTCGCCAGTGCATTATTTGCACTGCCGGCGACGATTTTGCACTTCAGTTTCTGAACCGTCTGGGAGTTGAGGATCCCACCCATGGCACAGGGAGAGAAAACATCGCAATCAACCTCATAGATTTCCCCGGGCGAAACTGCAGTCACTGGATGTTCCTTTGTTGTCTTCTCAATTGCTTTTGGACTCACATCAGAAATGGTGACTTCAGCACCGTCCTCTATCGTATATTTCACAACCCAATAGCCCACTTCTCCCACGCCCTGAACCGTGACGTGTCGGCCTTTTAGGGAATCGTTCCCATAGGTTTCAGCCAAGCAGGCCTTGATCCCCTGATAAACTCCAAAGGCGGTAGCTTCGGACAAATCCCCCACTCCTGCGGAGGTCTCGTCAGCAACCCATTTTGTTTCGGTTCTCATCAGATCAATATCTCTCGTGGACACACCGAGATCCCTTCCCGTGTACCTCCTTCCCCTAAGACTTTCAATGTATCGCCCTAATGTTTTGAAGGCCAACGCTCTATCCATCCCTTCGATATCCATGACCACGGTTTTTCCACCGCCGCAACTCAATCCGGCAGCAGCATTTTTGTAAGTCATGGTTTTGGAGAGCCTCAAGGCATCACGGATGGCTTCTTCTTCATCAGGGTACTTCATGAATCGCGTCCCACCTACGGCAGGTCCCCTCGTCGTATCATGGATACTATCTACGGCAAACAACTTCGCCTTCTGATTCTGGATGATGGATATCTGTTCGTAGTCATGTCTTTTTATGGTATCGAAGCAATCCATCATAAGCATCTATTCTCCTTTTGATTCTATCGCACTCTGACGATACGCTCGATCCATCAAAAGTCAACTCTCGCCCACTCCTCTTTCAGACGCTTGAGATGGCAGGTCTCATTGAGAAAAGAGAGGATGTATTTGCCATCTCTGTACTGGATCAGATTAATGGCGGTGGTATCCTGTCCGATTTGCCAGAAATGAGAGTTGTCTATTCCGAGAACCCCGCAGATGAGCACTTTGTTGACGACCCGATGAGAGACGAGAACAAGGGCCTTGCCGAGGTTGGATTGGATCACCTCTTCGACCGCCGCCATGGCCCTCACCCGAACCTCTTCCAGGCTCTCCCCTCCAGGGAGTCTGGCCCGATGGGGTTCTGCCCTCCAAAGCCGGTAGGTCTCAGGATCCATTTTTTTAATCTCTTCGTGGGGATGCCCTTCCCAGTTTCCAAAACTCATATCGATAATTCCTTCTAACGGTTGGACCTGTACGGAGTGGGGTCGGGCAATCTTCTGAGCGGTCTGCAAAGCTCGAGCCAGAGGGCTTGAATAGATCGCGTGAATCTCCATCCCGGTGAAATATTCACCTGCCAGCTCTGCCTGCCTGAGGCCCGTTTCATCGAGAGGAACATCCGTCCTTCCTCGGAAGATCTCCTCTTTATTCCATGCGGTTTGCCCGTGGCGAATGAGGTACACAGAAGTCATATTGTAAAGTCCTTTATGAGGTTAAGGCTAAGGTTGAGTTCAAATTATCCATACCATTTTTACATAGACGAAGGCAATCACCTTTCGTCTTCCCTCTGTAACCCTTCAGTCATGGGTATGAATTCCATCGTCTTCCGGACCTAAGACTGAGCGATTACTCCCCTTTTCCCTTTTAATAAAGAGGTTGGGGAGATTAAGGATATTTGTTATAATTTGAAAAACCTTTTTGGGAAGAAGATGAAGGAGTCCAGGCCACAAATCATCATTGGAATGTTGATCCTCCTATTCATGGGATGTGCTGCTGAGAGACCAGTGGAGAAGGCTCCTCTTCCTCAGGAGATGGCTGAAACCTACTTCAATCGGGGTGTGGACTTTTCCCAAAAGGGTGAATATAAAAAGGCTGTCTCCGATTACAACAAGGCGATTGATATCAATCCGGAGTTTGTCGTGGCCTACCTCAACAGGGGATATTCCTATAGCAGGATGGGGGAGTTTGAAAAGGCTATCTCTGACTACACGAAAGCCCTTGAGATAAATCCAAGGTATGCCATCGCCTACAATAATCGGGGATTTGTTTATCGCAAAATGGGTGACTACGACAAAGCGATTGCTGACTACACAAAAGCCATCGAGATAGATTCGAAGTATGCTCTCGCCTACTATAATCGAGGAAGAGCCTATTATGACAACGGCGATTATGAGAATGCATGGGAGGATATCAAGAAAGCAAGAAGTTTAGGGTATAACGTTCCACCACAATTTTTTAAAAGCCTTCACGAAGCTTATGAGGGACAAAAAGGAACGGACCCGAATTAGATAGGACGCAGGAGGCGCCAGGTAGGTTCTGGAAGTGAGGAGAAAGAGATTTTAAAGCCTTCAGGGAATTGCATCTTCTCCGGAATTTATTTAATGAGGCTTCTTTTCTCCTCCATCTGGCGGTCAAGGCTTTTTATTTTTTCGATTGTTTCTTTCAGACTAGCCACCTCCTCGCGCAGGCTTTTATTCGCCTTCTGCACCTTTTCCAGACTGGTCTGTAATTTCCCGACTTCCTTCAGGACTGCAAACCAGTTCTGGAAGTCATCTGTCTTCGCTCTCGCCGGCGCCAGGGAGAGATAACTTTCCATTTCTTGAAAAGCTCGAGTGTAATCTAATTGGGGATTTCTGTAGTTCACATAGAGAAAGGCAAGCCGCAGGTGGGATTGGGCCCGGACGGATGTCTTGGGATGCTCGCGAGCAAGCTTTTCTAAACGGGAAGTCTCCTGAGAAAACTCTTTTTCCCCTTCCGGTTTCTTCACTGCGTGTAAGCTACAACTCGCCATGAAAACAAGCAGGAGCAAAATGCAACCCCATGAAAGGCGACGAAATTGTGTGCCCATATCTCCTCCTTCTGTTCCCCATTTCACTTAGGGGCAAAATGTCTCAGTCTGTCTGATGGGAAGCGCTCTACCTGCGCCGATCGACCACAAAAATGCTATGAGGAAAAGACTTGGCATATTTTTTCATTTCCGCGGCGATCTCCCCAACTTGGATGTGATTCTGCAGCTGACGATTTTGGTTGGTGACCACGGCGATAGACAGCGTCATGATGGGGAAGGATATTTTCTGCCCCTGCCGCGTCTCACCCTGAATGTAGCCCCGCTGTCGGTCCTCTAGATCATAGAAATCGAGGATCATTTTATCAAAAGAATCGATGATGGCAGGGCAAATCTTTTCATACCTTTGGGGCGAAGTGATCACGACAAAATCATCTCCTCCAATATGCCCAACAAAGGTCTCTTCATCTCCCTGTGCCTTGACCACTTCGGTGACAATTTTCGCCGTCGCCTGGATGACCTCGTTCCCCCTGGCATACCCGTACCGATCGTTAAAAGCCTTGAAGTGACTCAAATCGAGCTGACAAAAGGCCAGGGGTTTTTCTTCCTTCAACCTTTTGACCAAAACATTTTCGATGGCTACGCCTCCAGGGAGGTGAGTCAGGGGGCTGGCGTCCAGCGACACCTCCTCCAGACGCTTCAACCTCTGGGCCATTTTTTGAAAAGCCTGAAACAGGTCTCCCAATTCATCCTGATTGCGAACCTCCGGTAGATGGTCGAACTTCCCACCCGATATCTCCCGGGTGGAAAGTTTTAACTGATTGATGGAGCGTGAAATGTTACGGGTAATCATCAGGACGATGGTGATTCCCAGAAGGAAGCCACCGATACTCAATCCAGCAGTCATCCAGAAGGCCGAATGACCAATCCTCAGGATCTTCAGGCTGTTTTCATTCTGGTCCTCCCTGGCATCACGAGAGATCCCTTTCACCAGTTGAATGAGTTCCTCCTGTTTTCGTCTGATCTTCCGGTCATGATCCTGGAAGGCCTGAGAAGAAAAACTTCTCCCCTTCTCCAATCTTGTTTTGAAGAGATGGTTATACTCTTTGTGGGAGGTGGTCAGTCGGTCAAGTGGAAGGTTGGAGGCATCTGGAAGATCACCCATCCGCTGCAGGAGTTTTTCGAATTCCTCGCTTCTCTTCCAGAAGAGCGCCTCCATCTCCGAACTCTTGAGAATGAATGAGCGACGTCCGTAGAGTTCCTGGGCCAGCAGGGCCTCGATCATTTTATCGGTAATTTCTATAAGCCGAACATCTCGCTCTATAATCCGATTATTGATTTCGTTCAGCCGTTGCAGGTTGGAGAGAGCGATGAGGGCAATAAGGATGGTCAAGATCCCAATGGATAGGAATCCTAGAAGTAGCTTCTTAGCTATGGTCATGCGAAAAAACTGGGCCACGGCTCTTTTCATGGATCATCCATCTTGTTCTCTGACTTTGGGTCTATGACGAAACTTTCTCCCCCCTCCTCGTTCCTTCCCTTTCTCCCTGAACAAATAGAACCAGTCCCCGAAAAGCCGGCGCTCTCGATACCGTCCACAAAAATCTCTGACCAATCAAACTTTTCTAAACTATCACAAAAATATACTCAAAAAAAGTGTTTAATTATACCTTCCTTTGAAAATTTACTGACTACCTCCTTAAATAGAATGCGATCCGCTGTAACCTTTTCTCCCTTGGTAGCCACTATCCTGTTAAAGGATCTCGAATCTCGTTAATGAACCGGGTATGACACCCAATCATTCGAGGAGGTTAAACATGACAAAAAAGTGGTGGATTCTGGCAGTGGTTTTAGTGGCTCTGGGGGTTGTCGGTTTCAGCATGGTCTCCTACGCCGGTCGTCACTCTCTGGAACGCATGGCGCTGGGACACATGTATCGGATGAACATGCTGTGCGAGGAACTGGGGATCACGGGGGATCAGCGGGTCGCCCTCAAAAAGTTGTTCAAAGAACATCGTAAAGACCTACAGCCGCTGGCGGAAGGCGTGATGGTCAAGGGAAGAGCTCTGAGGGAGTTGATCCTGGCTGAAACACCGGATCACGCAGCCATTCGGCAGGTCTCGGCTGACCTTGGCAACGCAATTGCCGATATGGCAATCCGGGCCTCTATGCTGGCCAAAGAAGCCCGGTCGATCCTGACGCCCGAACAGATGGCACGATTCAAGGAGATGCGCCAGCATCGTCAGAAAGTCTTCGACGAGACGCTGCACGAATGGCGGGAGCAGAGGCAAGCGTTCTGATCAGGTGGCCGACGCCCGATTTTCATAGTATATTATTCGCAGAGGGTGTCTTGGCGAGCATCCGGGAGCGTAAGGGATTTGGCCGAAACGGTTTCCGAAACGGACCACCGGGACATTGCTGCCAGCTTAGATGGCGACGGCGAGGCGTACGGTCGGCTGGTCTGTCGATATCAGGATCAGGTGGCGACGCAAATGTGGCGGTTCACCCGGGACCGGGCAGTCCTGGAAGAACTGGTGCAAGACGTCTTTGTTGAGGCTTACTTAAGCCTCAAAGGCTTCCGCGGCCGGGCGCCGTTTCTGCACTGGCTGAGGCGAGTCGCCACTCGTGTCGGCTATCGCTATTGGAAATCCCAGGGCCGCAAGCGGGCTCGGGAAGAGGCCTTGATGGAAACCAGCACTAACCTGGCTGTGGCGCCCGAAGCCCTGAGCCCTTTCGAGGCAGCCCAGGCGCTCCACGGTTTGCTCGCAAAGCTGCCGCCGCCCGATCGGCTGGTATTGGCCCTTTTCTATGTTGAGGAATGTGATACGAATGAGATCGCCCAACGCACAGGCTGGAGCCGAACTCTGGTCAAAGTTCGGCTCCACCGGGCACGAAAGAAACTGAAAGCGCTTCTAAACGAGACCGGAATCTGGAGAGAATAAGATGAAGGGTTCGCTTAAAGTCGTCGAAGACTTGTCCGCCCGCGCCCGCCATGAAGAGCCTCCGACGGTGGACGTCTCCTCGCGAGTCGTCCTTCGGCTCCGCCGCGAAGCTCCTACGCCAGCCTGGCCGATGGCTCTCTTCGCTTCAAGCGCGGCGGTTGCGGCTGCGGTGATTTTGAGCGTCAGTCTTCCTTTTTTCGATATGCTCACTGATCCTTGGAGCGCTTTCTTTGTGATCGCGGCCAACGTACTGCCGTAAGGAGTTGCTCATGTCTCAGGATACAACAACTTCCCCTATTGCCAGGCCCCGCCGCCGGTGGGTATGGACTGTCCTGCTAGCACTTGTCATCTTCGTCTCCGGCGTTCTAGTTGGAGGTGGTCTAACGTTCAAGGTCATTACCAGTGGGTTCAAGAGATCTTTTCAGGACCCCGCGGTTTTAGCCGAGCACATCACGCTTCGGATGAAACGACGGCTCAACCTGACCGACGAGCAGACCTTCCAAGTACGACGGATTATTCTCGAGCAGGAAAGGGCGTTCCAATCCTTGCGGAAGCAGATCCGACCACAGTTAGAAGCACAGATCGAAAAAGCCCGTCGGGAATTGACGGCCGTCCTGACGCCAGAACAGACCCGGAAATTTGAAAAACGATTCGATCGTTTCTTGAAATTCTGGCTGCCGCCACAACCCAGAGACCATCCACCGGAGTCATAATCCGATGAGGGCGTGAATTTACTCGCGGGGGAAGGACAGAATGCGGTCGATCTGCTCGCCCAGATTCAACACGGACAACAAGCCATACCCATAAGACCCGGGACTGACGGCTGCAAGATGATCCCCTTCATTCAGCCATGGGCATCAAAGAACCTGGCTTTGGGCCCCTCCCTAAGCCCGAGTGTTGACAATTACTTTATAGAGTGGCATTCATGAAAGGAAATACGATGGTCTATCGACATAAGCACAAGGCGGCCTCCAAAGAGCGAGACGATCTTACTGGCGAGCATGCGGCTGGCGATGCCGGACAAATCGTGCTCGCTTGCCTATTCGCGGCGACATGGATAACCGACACATTCGTTTTCAAGTACACAACCTTTCTCAATCAATATGTCCCACTCGGTGCCAGAATCCCTTCTGGAGTGGTCTTGTTGGTCCTATCGGGCTATCTGGCGAAAACGGGTCTGTCGATCATCTTCGGCGAGCAGAGAGAGAATGATTGTGTCATTAGGAAGGGTGTGTTCGGTGTCATTCGTCATCCAGTCTATCTAAGCGAGATTCTGTGTTATCTTGGTCTACTGATGCTGAGTATCTCACTGGCGGCCTCAGCGGTGTGGGTTATTGCGATCTGGTTTTTGCACACCATTTCGCGATACGAAGAAAGGCTGCTCCTTACACGCTTCGGCGAGGAATATGAGCAGTACATGCGGGAAGTACCCATGTGGGTTCCCCGGCTTTGGAAATAGGGAATGGGACGATTAAAGTAGAGTAACCATAACATTGCTGCGCTAACATTCTGCTGCACGCTATGGCCAGAATTTTGTCAGACACTACCTGAGGCTCAAATGTTGATTCCTTACCCTTATCGTGGCTGTGTCGCAATATGAAAAAACCGATATTTTGAATGCCTCTCCCCTTTGCTTGCGGTTGCGACGCAGTCTCTATCGGGGAGAGGGATGATGGAAGGCACGGCTCCTCAAGATCGGTTTATCCCAGGCTTTTTCAAAGAAATAATCGAGAACCCTTTTTGAACTCTTCTCTCTGAAGATAGACTTTCTACCGACATAACCCTTCTTTAGGCTGAAGAAGCACCTTTCCTGAAAAAAGATTAAAAGGAGACCGATCCATGTCAGGGCCTCTTTAGAGGAAATGCCTTTGGCCTCGACTTTGTCTTTCAAAAACCCATAGAGCTCTCTCCATGTCATCCCTTCATCCAGTTCCAACTCATCCATCTTTCCTTTCATAAAATTGATGGCCCTTGCCAGACGAAATAGGGTGACGAGATCCAGACGATCGAAATCCTTTGTCTCAAGGGGGAGAGCGCTGGAACGCCACTGAGACGGCTGGGAAGGAAGGAATCCCTTTGTCTTGCATTGCTCGAAAAGAGAAGTTCCAGGAGTAGGATAGTAGATGCTGGGACCGATGAGGACTCTTTTCCCCATGAGATAGATCATTGTATCCACCATCTCTTGGATTCTTTGATCAGGTATTCCAATAATGGCATAGGCGATAACATTGAGGCCAGTTTGTTCCGCATCTTCTAAAACATGATCAAACTCATTTGTTGTCCCTGGTCTCCCCATCCTTTTTTTGAAGGAGGGATCGGTGCTGACAAAAGAGAGATTGATTGTTTTAAAACCTGCTTTCTTCATTAATGTAAGGAGTTCTCTGTCCAGAGATGAAAAAGAGATGCCATTCATCGCTGAGAGTTCGAGGCCACCTTCTCCAAAGTTTTCGATGATGAGATGCATCAAACGCTTTGCCCGCCCCCGGTCAAAGGTGAAGTTGTCGTCTTCGATATCGAAGTTTCGGATGTGAAACCGATGCGTGCAATCCATCATCTCTGAAAGGATTGATTCCGGAGACCGGAAGCGAAAAGAGGACCCCATGACAAGATGGGCTGAGCAGTAGGCGCATCCCTGCGGACACCCCCGGCTCGTGATGATCATGGTGGATCGTTTCCTTCCCATCCGGTATCGGTTTAACTCGAGCAGTTCCCTCGCAGGATAGGGTAATGTGTCCAGGTTTTCAATGAATGTTGAAAGAGGACGAATCTTGATCTCCCCATCTTCCCTATATCCGATTCCGTCAGCTTCTCCTGCACTAACTCGCTTTCCATTTTCAACTTGTTTTAGAAGATATGGAAACCGGATCTCTCCCTCCCCAAGAACGACATAATCAACCCATGAGCTCTTTAACACACCTTCCGGGTCGCAGCTGACATGAGACCCTCCCATGACCACAATCTTTTTGCTATTCCATTCCTTGATGATGCGGGCAATCTCCAGAGCCTCTTGATGATAGGGAGTAAAAGAAGAAGAAATTCCAAAGACCTGGGCCTTCGAGTGTTTAATCCTCTCTCGGATCTCATCCCAGGCCATCCCGAAATGGTAGTAACCGGTATAGAGTTTAAATGGGCTCCGATCATTAAAAGGGTAGAAATCTTTTAAGCAAGAGAAATCGGAGGGGATAGGAATCGACTTCTTCTCACTCGTCTGGCAATCAAGAATCTCTACTTCGTGACCCTGGGATTTTAGAGAAGCGGCAAGATAGGTCAACCCGATGGGCTGGGTCCGAATCGATGTCTGATAGAAGTCTCTGACGGGCGGCTGAATGAGGAGGATCTTCATGGTCCAACACTACTATATATTTGCTGACAAATTTTATCAATGATACTTGAGAGGGCAATTCCTAAACAAACAGATTTGGATTTTCACGAAGTCGTATCCTAAACGAGCAATAGGGTGGAGCCCCACGGGCTAAAGCCCGTGGTTCCTCCACACGCTTCGTCGGGCCTGCCTTCGCCGACCTACCTACGCCCGCCGAAGCGGGGGCTTCGCGTAGGCGGGAGCGGCTTCGCGCAGGCAGGCGAAACCCTCCGAAGCGTACCCTACTGCGCTCCTTCGGAGCTTCGAAGGGTACCCTCCCCAGCATTCATCGTCCGATACATAGGCTATAGCAAACGGCGTCCACGGTCTAAAGACCCGTCCTTGCGCGCCGAAGCGCTACAGCGCGCAGGCGTGGCTTTCTGCGTAGGAGGGAAAGTTTAGTATGAGTCACCTGACATCTATTTTTTGATGAGTGTGGTACTATAAGTGAAGGCCGCCCGCTCTCTTTCCGCTGAAAAAGAGGCCGCTGCCGGTTTTTCTGGGATTCTTTGTAGTTGCTTTCAGCTTTTTCGTTCATTTCGATTCTGCTATAATGAGTGGTACCTGAGATTCTTGATAACGATGAAAAGAGCTAAAAAGGTCCCTCTCCTCTTTGTTGCTGTTCTGATGGTAGCCACCGTTGTTGGCTGTTACCCTGCGCTCAAAAGAGAGGCGCAGCGGCCAGAGGAAGCTCTCAGACAGGTTCGCTTCTTCTCCCCCAAGTTCCGCGACGACATGGAGAGTGATTCCCTGACCCTGGCTATCAGGAGAAACCTCGAGTACCTGAATCGCCTCCCCCCCGAAACGGTATTCCACTACGGGCCCCATGATTTTACCCGTCAGCAGGTGCGTGAGACCCAAGAGGCTTTCTTGAATCTCTTGTCAGAAGGGCTTGATCCAGGGCAGCTGAACCGAGAGATCCGAAAGAAGTTTCGAATTTACTGTGCCACAGGTCGAGTTGGAGACAGGCGAGTCCTCTTCACAGGGTATTATGAACCCATCTATGAAGGGAGCCTGACTCCTGATGAAACCTTCAGGTATCCCCTTTACCGTCAGCCCGACGATTTGATAAAAATCGATCTGTCTCTCTTCAATGAGAGGCTCAAGGGAGAGAACATCGTCGCGAGAATCGAAGGCAAGAAGGTGCTGCCGTACTACTCCCGGTACCAGATCGAGGTAGAAAGGGCACTGAGAGGGAAGAATCTTGAGATTGCGTGGTTGAAAGACCCCCTTGACGTAGCTTTCCTCCACATCCAGGGATCGGGTAGATTGAGGCTTTCCAGCCAAAAAGACTTATTGGTTAACTACCAAGCCTCCAATGGCCGACCCTACCGAAGCATCGGGCGTTACATGATCGAGAAGGGGTTTGTCGCACGAGAAGAGATGTCCATGCAAGCGATCAGGAGGTATTTGACCGAAAACCCAGGGGTCCTCGAGGAGGTTCTCAATTACAATCCCTCGTACGTGTTCTTTCGACAGGTGGAGAATGGTCCCTTGGGCAGTCTTGGTGTCCTCCTGACCCCAGGCAGGTCGGTCGCCTTAGATTTCAAGGTTTTTCCTAAAGCTGCCCTTGGGTTCATTACATGTCAGAAACCCCTCGTCAACGATCAAGGGGATATTATTAAGTGGACGGAGTTTTCCCGGTTTGTCTTAAACCAAGACTCAGGTGCAGCGATCAAAGGAGCAGGAAGGGTGGATATCTTCTGGGGAAGCGGACCCTATGCCGAGGTGACCGCAGGGCACCTGAAACATAATGGGGACCTCTACATCTTGATCAAGAAGCCTTGACTGTAGGGGTTCGGGTTCTGTTTGCCACCACCCAAAGGAAATCAACCCTTTGGTTCTTCTTGAGGGACGTAAAAGGGCTTCCCTTTATCCCTCATTTCTTCCCGATCTGGGCACTGTGCCAAAACCATCCGCTGTATCGGAAAGTGGGGTCGGGTCTATTGAACCTGTTGAAAAAGTCATTTTTTGCAGGCTGATCAAAAATGCCCAGATGCAAGGCGCCCGAAATCCTGAGGAGTGAGGCGTACTTGAATGTACGTCGCAACGACGAAGGATGAGGGGAACGCCGCAGATGGGCGTTTTT
>SMTZ1_10002910_pt1 | contig 17521 bp, 16 predicted proteins | sample DeeMarSWOR136_30_FD_25667 | JGI IMG/M metagenome (IMG submission 25667)
TTCAGCATATAAGGTAGCTAGAAAGAGATACATAATAGAACACTATGGTCCAGATGCACTAGATACAGCTATATTCGTAAGATATAATGATGTATTATAATTCTATTTATAAATTAGTCCTCTAAGTATATAGGAGAGGTATAATAATGGTTAGTAGAGAAGAAAGAAGCAGTTATAGAATGCTGTTTCATAGTGTTTCACCTCATATACGATCTGGCTATGGTAACTTGATGAGACATATACCTGGTAGACTAAAGAGATATGGATATGATATCTTTATCAGTTGTTACTATGGTATAGAACCTGGTGGCGTTTTACTGGTCAATGATACACCCTGTTTACCCTCAAAAGAGGGTAGATTTGGAGAGGTATCATGTATACATTACTTCAGAACATTAAAGGCTAACTTAGGTGTTCTAGTATCTGATCCATGGGCATTTGACTGGTTCTGTTATGATACCTAGAATATGAAGATAAAATAGCTACTTTATCACAAGAAGGATACCTTGAATATCAATATCCCATAGATATACAAGAATTTGACTATAACGGTAAGATGTTTAAAATTACTAACTCTAATCAAATAGATCTTATGGTAACACCAGAACATAGATTATATGTTAAAGTACCCAATGACAAACCTGAGTTTAAATTAATCCAAGCTAAAGAAGTATTTAAAAAGACAAGAGCACAGTTCAAGAAGAATGCAAAGTGGAAAGGAAAAGAAAAAGACTATTTTGTTATTCCTAAATACAGTAAATATAGATTTAACAAAGATAACATTCAAATTGAAGCTAAATTATGGTTGGAATTCTTAGGTTATTATTTATCTGAAGGGGATAATAATACTCATAGAGTAGGTATTACACAAACCAGCTCAAATGAAAAAATCAGTAGAATTAATAAATGCCTGACCAAGTTACCGTTTAAAATTGATAAAACTAAAGACGGGTTTGTTATATATAATACACAAGTAGCGACTTACCTTAAAGAGTTTGGAGATAATGCCATAACTAAATTTGTTCCTGAAGAAGTAAAGAAATTAACCCCTGAACTCATCAAGATATTTCTTAGTGCTTATATTATTGGTGATGGAACAAATAGGCAAAATGGCAGTAACCTACTTTATACATCATCTAAGAGAATGGCTGATGATTTACAGGAACTTGTATTAAAAGCTGGTTATGCTTCTAATACTGGTGTAGATGAAAGAATAGGAAGGACTACTAGGATTAATGATAGAACTGTAACACAAAGACATAAACTATATTGTGTTTCTATGATAAAAAAACAATTGATGCCTTTACTATTTAAGAAAAGAGGTAATAATGCTAATATATCTAGAAAAGAATGGGTTGATTACTCGGATAAGGTTTATTGTTGTTCTGTACCTAATGAAGTAATATTTGTAAGAAGAAATGGTAAGACTTGTTGGTCTGGTAATTCAGCTAAGTTGCCTTGTACAATGGCTTATGCACCACTTGACCACACTCAGTATCCAGAAGAAATACAGAACATAATGAGAGGATATACATACAGAGTAGCTCCTAGTCATTTCCAACAGAAGGAATGGGCTAGTTATGATCCTCCAATTGACTTTAGTCCTGTAATATATCATGGTGTAGAGACTAAGACATATTTCCCTATGGATAAGAAAGAATCTAAGAAGTCTATCGGTATACCAGAAGATTGTTTTGTATTTGGACAAATAGCTGCTAATAGTGATAAGGAAAATAGAAAGGGGTTTGCTCAGATAATCAGAGCATTACGTATATTTCTAGACAGCAACCCAGACGTTAAGAAGGAAACTTTAAGATATCTAATTTTCAGTAATCCTGCTGATCCTAGAGGTCTACAATTAGAGTTATTCTTAAAGAAACAGGATATAAGAGATATAGCTATACTCCAGAATCCTCTATTATTCTCGACTGGTATTAAAGACAGTGAAATGAATGTTCTATACAATGCTATGGATGTACAGCTATATGCAAGCTTTAGAGAGGGCTTTGGAATGCCAATTCTTGAAGCTATGAGTTGTGGAATTCCTAACATAGTTACGAACTTCAGTAGTATGCCTGAGTTAGTAGAAGGTAGAGGATGGGTAACAGAACCTATGACTAGAGAACATCCCACTCCAATCAACGCTTTAACGTCTATACCAGATTCATATAATATTGCTAAGGCTATAGAGGATGCTTACTTTGATGATAAACTTAGAAAGAAATACAATACTGAATGTAGGAAGTTTGCATTACAGTATGACTGGGATGATATAGTAAGAGAGCAATGGGTACCACTAATAGATAGCATTATAGAAGAATCTAAACCTAAAGCTATAGAAGATAGGAAAATAGTATAGGAGGTGGTGTAGTGAAAGTAGATATAACATTGGAAGATCTTAAGAAGTTGATAGAAGATGAGAGTAAGAGAATTACTCCAGATACAAATATTGTTAAAGTTTCTAAAGCTAAATTAATAGAAGGACTAGAATCTACAGAAAAAGATATCTTAGAGAAATATAATCAAACACATAAACTATGGAAGAAAAGTGTGAAGTTATATAGAGAGTTCCTACAGAAGACTCCTGGTAGTAGACAATTAAAGCCTCCAGATTCAGTACCTACATTACCTGCTTCATATGAAGAGTTTAAAGGTTATAAAAGAATGATAGATGCTACTGTTCAAGAAGAAATAGAGGTAGAATGGGACTTCCTTAAAGAGTTATTTAGGATATCTGCTAAAGCTATAAATGACATGAGAACACTAAGGAATAATTATTTAGTTGCTAGTTCTGGTACAGGAGCAATATATTCAGAAGATTGGGGTAGTAATATAAGTAAATATTAAATAAAGGGAAATAAAGAAATAAGAAGTAATAAAATTGTATAAGTTTATACAAGGTGTTAATAATGAGATGTAGATTCACTAGAGGATGTTTCTTATACAAACGTAAGAAGCAGGATGAGTGTTTCTATCCTCAATACCAGAGGAATTGCTGGTTATATAAGCAATTTGATAATGATGTTACTAAGTATCTATTCTCTGTTAAAGCTCTAGAACATGTTGAGAAGGATGAGAGTAAGAGTCCTACTATAGGAGATTCTGATGATGTCTAAAGAAACGACTAAGTTTCCTAATATATTTGTTGGTATACCAGTTCGTAACGCTGGTAAGTGGTTACCTAATAATATAGAACAACTTGAAGGATTAACTTATCCTAAGGATAAACTAAGGATAGTATACTCCTATAGTAGGAGTAACGATGACACTCTAGAGATATTAAAGAAATTTGCTAAAGATAATAATATGAAAAGTGTAGAGATCTATAACGAACCATACGATGTTATGCTTAAGAAACATGGTATTCAGATGGGTGCTGAAATATACAAAGATTTCCAGAAGTTAATAGATGAAGATTACTTTATGTTGTTTGATTCTGATTTATGTGAGGTACCAGGAGATATAATAGAACAATTACTAGAGATTAAAGAGGATATAGTAGCACCTTTCCCCTGGAATGAGAACTATACACATTTCTATGACAGTGTAACGTCAGATACTCCTATTATAATAAGAAGAAATAGGAAACTAATTGACATAATACCAATAAATCAACTAGATTATGAGTGTTTATCAGATATAGAAGTATTAGATTACAAGACCTCTAAAGATACTTCTAGTTTTTCATGGACTAATGTCAAAGCAGTAACACATCATAAAGTAACAAATGGATATGTAAGAAAGGTTATTACATTAGATGGAATGGTTGAAGTTACACCTAATCATTCAATATACAAACGAGAACAACCAGATGGGTTAAAGCTAGTAGAAAGCAATTCGCTTAAGATAGGAGATGTTTTGTCTATAAGAAAACTATATAGACAAAAGGGAGATAAAAATTATTTCTATGCTGGTAACAAAGACATGGCATGGTTAAGTGGTTTATTTGTAGCTCATGGGCATGCTAGTTTACCTAAAGGAAATATAAGCATTAGTAACAATAATATTAATGTATTAAAGAAAGCAATGAGGATACTAAATAATAATTTTTATCCATCTGTTCATTTAGTAGAAAAAGAAGAAACAGGTAAATCTAGAGTAGAAACATGTTCACCTAATCTAGCTTTGTATTTTAGAGAGAGATGTTATACGCTAAACAAGAAAAAGAGAATACCTATAGAAATATTAAATGCTCCATTAGAAATAAAGAAAGCCTTTCTAGATGGTTATAAAGCAGGAGATGGAATTAAATCAAACTCTAGATATGTTTTTACAACTGATTCTAAGGTAGAGGCAGAAGGACTAATATTTTTATTACAAAGATTGAATTATCCTAACTATATGTTATCGTTTAGAGATGATAAACCAGATGTCATAACTATAATTTCCAATAAAACAAATAATAGACGCAAACCTAGGAAATGTATAACTAAAATTGTAGATATTCACTATACTGGTAATGTTTATGATATTACTACAGAAAGTAATAGATTCTATGCTGGGTTAGGACCTATATTGGTACATAATACATGGATATTTAGATTAGGTAACAAGAGATTCCATCCACTTTCTCCTCCAGGCTTGGGGATGAAAGTACCTATAGAAGCTGATGCTGTAGGTACATTATTTCTATCTACTAAAGAAGCCTTTAAGAATACACCTATATTCAATCCTTATCCTAATCTATCATTATGCTTTAATGCTAGACGTAGAGGTTATAGAGTATTAACAGCACCTTACATAGAAGTATTCCATAGAGATATGAGAGATGAACCTCCTCATAATCCATTACCTCCAGAGATAGGTTCATATCCTTCTCCTGGGTGGGCTACTGCTCTAGATCCTGTAATAGATATAGATGGTAATATACAACAACCTTATACATTTCCATTTGATGATAATAAAGAGATAGAAGGAATAGAAAGAGAGATAGCTCTTAAGACACTAAAGATGTTCTATACTACACCGTTCTTTCTAGAAAGGAATAAGAGCTTACTATGGGCTTATAACTATATGCACTTTAGTACATTCTGGATGACTAGGAATACTGGTCTTATAGATTTAATGTATAGAACTGAGATGTATCCTAGATATATAGAAGTAGAGTTATCTAACTTATGCAACTATAGATGCCAGCATTGTGAACTTCCTTTCTGGAAGAATGTAGAACAACGTAATATGACATGGGAAGAACTGATGGTAATATTGAATAACTTTCCTGATCTTAAACAGATGGCATTTGTTGGTATTGGTAATCCTTGGCTTAATCCTATATTCCTAGATGCTGTTAAGTACGTTAAGAAAGAGAGAGATCTATTCTTTGAGCTATATGATCCATTCCAGAACTTTGATACTCCTACAGTGAAGAAATTCATTAAGTGGGGAGTAGAAAGGTTATTTGTATCTCTAGACTCCGCTACTAAGGAAACATATGAGGTTAATAGGAAAGGTCATAAATGGGATAAGATGATAGAAGGAGTAAAGTTATTTAATAAGTATAAGAGGAAATATAATGCTAAGTATCCAGAGATTAATTTTCACTTTGTAATAGATAAGAGTAATATACACGAAGCACTGGATTGTATAGATTTTGTTAAATCATTAAACATAGACAATGGATTTATTCAATATTCTAGATTACTACATTGTTTTGATGAGATAAAGGATCTCTATGTAGATATACCTAAAGACTTATGTGCTAAGATTATGGCTAAAGCTAAGAAAGAGAAGATACCTGTAGCATGGAACGCTGATGTAGAAGAATGCTTACCTTCTATGAATCTTTGTAATGCTTTATGGCAACCTGGGTTTTTAGCTACTGGAGAAGTTACAGTATGCTGCGCTGTAAAAGAGAATAATACTAGAAACTGGGAGAGACTGATGTCTATGGGTAATATCTTTAAAGAGAATGACTTTAAGAAGATATGGTATGGAGAGAGGTATAGGAAACTTAGACAACAAATAAGAGAGGGTAAGTGTCCAGAGCCTTGTAGTACATGCCCTATATTCCAATTACCTAATAAAATAGAACTATGGGATAAGTAATGAAACTACCTACTTATGCTATGATAGAGATAGGATGGAATTGTAACTTATCCTGCTTTATGTGTCCTCGCTATGGTGCTGGTTATGATATGGGTAATAGACCTAATATGACACTAGAGCAACATAACTGTGTACTAGACCAGCTACACTCTCTTAAATCAATCAACTACGCTGGGTGTCTAGAACCTGTTACTAATCCTCACTTCTTTGATATGATTAAAGAGGCTACTGATAGAAACTTAGTCATTACAATGACTAGTAATGGATTACTCTGGTCTAAGGAGAATATAGAGAAACTACCTAAGGATAAGTCTATATTTATTCATATATCGATAGATTCTCCGTTACCAGAGTTATATGAAGAATATAGGGGAGTAAAGTTATCCAGAGTACTAGAAAACTTAGGTAATTTTAATAGATTAAGACCTAATGTACAGCTTACTATCCAACCATTGTTAATGAGAGAAACACTACCTGCTATGGATAAGATTGTTCCTATAGCTAGAAGGTATAACGCTAGGCTATCACCAATATACCCTATATGTTTTAGTAAGGAGCTAGAGGATAAGTTATCTCCTTTCTATTTAGATAACTATGATAAAATGGCAGAACACTTACATACTATAGCTAGACACTTTGGTGTATATATATGGGATAAACCAGCTTATCCTACACCTAAGGATTGTAATGAACCTTGGATAGGTCCTACAATATCAGTAAAGGGAGAGATCTACCCCTGTTGCTATTCGTATGAAGCTAGACGATATAGTGATACACCTAGTACATGGGATGAATATTATAATAGAGAAAGGATAACAGTACCACAGGAGAACTATGTAATGGGTAATATATTCAAGGATAAGCTAATTGATGTATGGAATAGTGATAATTATAATAAACTAAGAGAAAACTTAGTTGAATGTAGGAAACATGAGAAAAGTAGAAACTTTACTAAAGATGATTACCTTAATATAAGGAAAGATAGTAACCTTAAGGATAAATTTGATTATTGCTCTATATGCCTCTGGAGATGGAACCAATCATGTTAAATCCATATCCATATCCGTATGATTACATCTTAGAAACCAGTACTAACTGTAACTTATTCTGTAAATGCTGTGCTAGACGATTTACTGATATGACATATGAAGATATGCCTATATCAGTAGCTAAGAAGATAGTTGATAAGCTACCCTGGGCTAGGATATTTAGAATAGGAGTGCAGGGAGAACCATTACTTAATCCTAAGAATTATGATATTATGAGATATATGGATAAGATGCATAAGACAGTGACTATAACAACTAATGGTACTATGCTTACTGATGATAAGATAGTTAAGGATCTGCCTTGTAATGTAAAGATGTTATACATATCAGTAGATGCTGGATCACCAGAGACATATAAAGAATACAGAGGATGGGACTTTAATAAGTGGAAAGAGGGAGTAATCAACGTAAGGAAACTTAGACCAGAAATAGGTATACAGATTAATTATCTTCTATTCAAGTGGAATCTTAATGATGTAAGGAATATAATAGACTTCTGTGCTCAGTGGAAATGTGCTTTGTCTAGTACCTTTCCTGTTATCTTTACTGAGGATATAGCTAAGGAACATGATGCTTACTGGCTAGGAAACTTAGATAAAATTATAGAGGGTAATCTTAGGTATGCTCATTTTATGGGGGTACGTTATCTATGTTCTACTGGGGTACCAGAGTGGCGTAAATGTACTCTGCCTCTTGAACAGCCATTAATAGGAATACAAGGCGATGTATATACGGATTTCTTTATCTATCAACCTAGGAACTATGATAAGAGTAAGCCTATAATATGGAATGAGTGGTTTAGAGATCAGTATAAAGAAGTACCACAGCATGAGTATCTCATGGGTAATATCATAGAGCAAGAATGGAAGGATATATGGAATGGTAAATATGTAGCCTTCCTAGAAAACTTAGAGAAATTAAATAATATGAAAATTAATAGTAATGATTTTCCTAAGATGTATAAAGAATACCCAGAGAAATATAAAGATAGACAGCATTGTGGTGAATGGGATTACTGTAGAATTTGCGGTCGTAGGTGGGGTTATAGCTATTGATACCAGATCAAGAATATATTAATCTAATAACAGATAAGTTCATCATACCCACTAGATTCCATAATAGAGAGATGTTCCCTGGTGATTGGAATAGATATAAACAGGCTATAGAAATGTTAGATAAAGTAGACTTAGGGTTAGATGAAGATTCTAAGGTACTAGACTTAGGTAGTCCTTTACCATTTACTACGTACTCTCTTAACCTTAAGTACAATTCTAAGATATGGTGTAAGGATATAAGTATTAATCAATCTACTACTATAGGAGACGTTAGATTGGAATACTTTAATCTGTGTATGGAAAACTTAGGTGTACAGGAATGGGATTTTATTAACTTTGCAGAGGTACTAGAACACTTACCATGTAATATGTTCTTAGTAAGAGAGAAAGTTATAAGTGCTTTAAAGGATAATAAGTATATGTTGATTAGTTATCCACTTGGAGGTAGAAATGCTAGTATGAGTAACTATGGTAAAGATCTATTGAATGAAAATTGGTTTACTACACATTCACATCTTAGAGAGTTTACAGAGGAATTAGCTAAGTTATTCATTAGTAATTTAGAAATAGTAGATGTACAGAAGGTAATACCTCCTACCAATCCAGATGGAAGTTTACAGATACTCTACAGAAAGGAGTTTATTTGAAATGAATAAGAAAACTTTAATAAAATACACTAGTATATGTACGGAATTAAACTGTCCTATAGTAGGAGGTTTGTAAGTGGTATTAGACTTTACACTAGAAACGCATAGTAAATGTAATTATACTTGTGCTATGTGCCTAAGAAAAAGAACTGATATAAACGGTAAAGCAGATGACTGGTCTTTAGAACAGCTAGAGCATGTATTAAATGAAATTAACGTAGAGGATAAAATAGTAGCACAGATAGGAGGAAATAATGAACCTTTACTGTATAAGCACTTTAGAGATGGACTAAATCTTATACTGTCTAAGGGATATGATACTGTATTTACAACCAATGGATCGTTACTAGGTAAAGAGATTAACTACTTACCTCAGTGTATCCCAATATTCGTATCAATAGACGGTGGTACAGAGGAAGATTATAAAGCTATAAGAGGTCAAGCATTAACGCCTGTATTAGATAATGTAACAGATCTAAGAATACGTAGACCAGATATACCAGTAACACTACACTGTATAATGCTTAAAGGTAAGGTATTAGGTTATAGAAACTTAGCTGATTTCTGTAAGAGATATGATATAGGAATGCAGTTCTGGTATCCTATATTCTTTGATAATGAATATGAAAAGAAGTATAGCTTATTCTATAAAGATGATTATAGTGAAGATGTAGTAATGCTTTATGACTATTGTAATAGCACAGGATTAAGAAAGGAATTAAGCTCCTTTAAGACTAGAGAACGTATATGTCCAGCTCCATTAACTAGTCCATTTATAGCTAAGAATGGTGATGTGTATCCTTGCTGTATTATAGCTGGTAATAGAGAAACAGATCCTAGTAAACAGATATGGCATACATATTATCAAGGTAGAGAGATAACTGTACCACAGTACCAGTATCATATGGGTAATATATTCAATGATAGCTTTAAGGATATGTGGAACAGTGACAAGTGGGTAAAGCTAAAGAGACATATGATAGGTTTAGCTAATATGTACGATAAAAGAGAGAGATATAATAAAGATCCATATGGAAGGTATATTAGATTAATAGAATCTTATGATCCTAATAGAGAATTTACATTCTGTGATGTTTGTCCTTATAGGTGGTCTAGATCAGTATGAGTTGGAATGAAGTAAAGAAAGCAGAGAATACTACAATAAAAGACTTAGCTATATCACAAGCTAAGTTCTGGGATAGCGAAGGTAGAACTGGAAATAGGGATGAAGTAGTAGGTCCTAGATCTTCTGAAGAGATGAGAAAATACCTAGATTTATTATTTAAAGATATTAATTATAGAGCTATGAAAATACTTGATTATGGTTGTGGTATAGGAAGGTTATACAAGGCATTAGAAGAACCTAAGAACTACTATGGTCTAGACATCTCTCATGTATTGCTAAGTGAGTTTGATGTTAGATATCCTAATGCTAATAAGAAATTATGTAATGGTGTAACTATAGAATATAATGATAATGTATTTGATGTAATAACTTGTTATTCTGTATTTACCCATATACCAAAGAAACAAATGAGTATATTGTTAAAGGAGTTCTATAGAGTTCTTAATATTGATAATGGATATGTAGCTGTTAGCATATTTGATTCATCTACGACTGGAGAAATCTATAATTGGAAGACTATAGCCATAGATGAATTTAAAGCTATGATTGATAAGATAGGATTTAATATAGTTAATTTAATAGAAGTACCAGACATACCTTATAAAGTTCCTCAGATGTTATTTTTATTGAAAAAGAGATAATTCATAATGAAAGTAATTGTCTTATGTGCTGGTAAGAATAAAGAACATCATGGGTTTCCAGAGTATAATAATATTCCTAAGTGTCTATATCATAAAGATGGTAAACAACTACTGGAGAATATAATAAGAAGTTTCCAGGAAGCAGGATTAGATGATATCAGAATAATCGCAGGATGGAAGCAGGATAAGGTAATTAAATATTGTAATGATAATAACCTTAATGTACAATTTATAGAGAATCCAATATGGGATACAGATGCTCTAGAGTCTATTAGGGTAGGAATAAGAGACATAGATGAGAATACTGGATTTATAGTTATATTTGGAGATACATTGATAGATAAGAACTACATTCAAAGGCTTATGAAGTTAGAAGGTAATGTATGGGGAGGACATCCTCATTTTATCAAGATAGAGGCTATGAGTGGTATAGACTTTATTAAGGTACTAGACTCTTGTAAGGATGCTAGTAAGAGACCTTTAAACTCTGGATGGAGAATAGCAGATGTATGGAAGTGTTGTAAAGGTAAGATACATCCTAAGATATTTGAGCATACGTTTGATGTAGATCACTATAACCAGACTGATGAATATAATGAGGATATGAAGATAGCTGATTCTACAGAGGATAGACGTACTTTATTTGGAGACTCATGGAGGAATGTAAGGTATCCAGTGTTTAAAGAACTACCAGAGAAGTATAAGATTAATCTGAGTATAGAAGCTAAGGAAGCATGGGATATTATAGCTCCTAGGTGGATAGATAACTGGTTAAATAGAGAGCTAGAAGAATGGCAGATAGAAGAGAGAAATAGTTTCACTAGATACCTTAAAGATAATGATACTATTCTTATCTTAGGATCTGGACCTGGGGTAAATCTTAGATATTTTAAGAATAATGGATTAAATGTAGTGGGTATAGACCTTAGTAAGGTTATGCTAGAATGTATTAAAGATGAATTAATTGTCTATGGTGATATTGTTAACCTTCCATTTAAGGATAATACATTTGATGGGATATGGTGTTGTTCTACTTTAAAGTATTTTCCTTATTCTATTTTAACTAAGATTCTAATAGAAGTAAAGAGGATATTGAAAGAAGATGGATATGCTTTTCTAGGGTTTGAAGATGGAACAGGTAATAGAATAAATAATAAGTTTAGTATAGATATGGTAGAATATTTATATTCAGAGGAAAGACTAAGAAAGTATTTTAATGATTTAAGTCTAGAAGTTCTAGAAATACAATTATATACTGAATGGTCTACTGATTATATTAATTTTATAATTAAGAAAAGAGAGGAAACTTGGTGAATTTAAGAGTATTGATAGTTCATCCTACATTTCATATTTATGGTGGTGCTGAGCTAGCTATTGTAGAATTAATAAAGTTTCTACATGGTAGAGGTATTAATGTGGATCTATTAACTAACAATATCAACTTCAAGGTAAGAAGAGAGCTTACTGGTTTATGTAATCTACAGGTAGCTATGGGATATGATTCATTCCATGAGATAGCTAAGTATGTACAGTCCTACTATAGGAATTATGATGTTATTAATATGCATAATCACCCAGCAGAACTATCATTATATCCGTATAAAAGTAATACAACGTGGTATGTACATGAGCCAGAATCAGCATTGCATGGTAAAATTGATAATAATGAAGTAATAGCTGTAAATAAGTCCATTAATAAGATAGCTACTAACTCTGAATATAATCAAACCTGGATTAAGGAATTATATAATATGGATAGCACTGTAATACGATACGGTGTAGATCATAAGTTATTTAGTAAAAGTAACCCTAATAATCCTAACATAACTAAATATAATATCCCTAAAGATAATTACATAGTTCTCCAGAGTGGATGGTTTAATCCATTCAAGAGACAGGAGATGTCTGTAGAAGCATTTACTAGATTCCATAAGGAGGTACCTAATTCTAACCTTGTATTAGTAGGAGAGAATAATAATCAATATGCTAATAAGATATTTAACATGATTAGATCTTCTAGTGCTAGAAATAATATTATTGTGACTGGTATGGTTGATAGAGCTACTGCTAGAGATTGGTATTCCAAAGCTGATTTGCTTATTAACCCAGCTAGTAAACAAGGATCATTCTTAGCTACGTATGAGGTTATGAGTATGGGTAAGCCTATTATAGTTTCTAATGAAGTACCAGATATACAGCTAATAAAAGACAAGGAACTATGTATTCATACAGATGATTTCTATACTTCTATAAAAGACTATTATAATGGAAAACTTAGCTATAATTTAGATAAAACACAGAAGTGGGTAAGAGATAACCTTACATGGGATAATTACGGTAGTAAGATGTTATCATTGTATAAGGTGTAATCAATGATTCAGTATGATGTATGTGTATGTTCATTATGCTATAATGAGATAGATCTATTACCAGCATGGTATAGAAGAATAAAGCAATTTGCTAAGGGACTAGCTATATTGGATACAGGAAGTAATGATGGTAGTATAGAATTTATACAGCATATGAAAGATAGAGGAGAAATGGATATAACATTAGTAGTTGATCCTACTGATAACTTCCATGGTAACTTCTGGAGAGAGATAACTAGGTCTATTGAATTATCTAATAAGACATGGACATTAAGGTTTGAACCTGATATGTTTCCTTCTCCAGAGTTTGATGTTATATTACCTGATTTACTTAAAGAGAAGTATATCTATTATTTCTATCGTAAACATATAATTAGTCTTGATCCTTTCTTGGTGTATGATAGGTCATTTCCTAGACCATTCTTATTTCCTACAGAATGGAATATGAAGTTTAAACCACTAGGAGTACATCAAGGTAACGTATTTGAAGATCATAATCATCCTATCAAGACAGTTAGTGGATTTGAGATATGGCATGTAGGAGAAGCTAGAGATTGTACTCATGTAAGGGATAAGGAAGTAAGATATGAGAAGCTAGGACCTACTGAGCTAACATCTAAGTGGAATAAAGAACTAAGACAGAAGCGTATCGATAGATGTCCTCATGCTAATGTTATACATGGTACTGATCGTAGAATACTAGAGATGTTAATATAGAGTTATTAGGAATGGAAACTTAGTGAAAATAAACAAGATAATAGACTTCTTAAGAATCTATAAGTGGTATAAGAATTTCTTACTATTCATTCCTTCTATACTGGAATTTGGAATAATAGCTACATTAACTAATATTCCTCTTATTGTAGGATTCTTCTTATTCTCTACGACCGCTAGTGGGTTATATATTATTAATGATGTAATGGATAAGAATAGAGATAAATTACATCCAGAGAAGAAGAAGCGTCTTGTAGCTTCTGGTAGAATTAAGACTAGTACTGCTATGCTTATAGCTATATTAATGATATCTACGTTTGGTATATCTTTAAGTTATTTATCATGGATTATATTTCCTTATGTAATATCAGCTTTATTGTATTCATTTATACTAAGAAATATTCCTATAGTGGATTGTATGGGAATATCATTAAATTCTATACTAAGGTTAGCGATTGGTTATAGTATTATAGGAATATATCCTAATTATGCCTTGTTATCGTTATTATTCTTTATAACGATGATAACTAGTCTATCTAAGAGAAGTAGGGAATATATAGAAACTAAAGGTGAGTCTAAGTATAGAGACTTCTTTGGTAATATACCAGAACAAGATATAAAATTATTATCAATTGTAAATCTATCAGCTATAATAATATCATTATTATTTGTAGCTAGTTATTTAGGAATAATAAGTTCTATGATATTAGGAATTCTTATAGTAAGACTTGAATTGTATCTTCTGTATAGCCCTTTAAAGACAGGATCATTTAGAACACTGATAAAGGATAAACCAGTTGTAATCATGCTATTAGCATTATTAATATCCATTAGTATCGAGGTGTTATTATAAACTTATCATTTGTTATACCTGTATTCAATGAAGAGAATAACATTACTAATGTAATTAGTCATATACTGACTAATTTTGATAATCCAGAGATAATAGTGGTTAATGATGGTAGTACTGACAACACTCAAGCTACACTAGAGAAACTTAGTGTAAAGGTAATAAAGCATAAAGAGAGATATGGTTATACTCAAGCACTTAAGACTGGTATGAAATACGTTACCAGAGATTATATATTCTGTATAGATGGAGATGGACAGTATAGACCATTACCTGTAGAGTTACCAGATAAGGATACAATCGTGAATGGATATAAAGTAAATAGGAGAGATAATGGTTTAAGGGTAGCTATGTCTATATTATCTAACTTTATAGCTAAGGTGTTCTTTAAGATAACATACCATGATTTAAATTCTGGTTATAAGATATTCCATAAAGATATTATTCCTTTATTTAATAAAGTAAGGTATATGACATTATCTCCCTGGGGTGAATTTCTAATAAGAGTATACTATGAAGGATATAATATTAAAGATATACCTGTTAAACACTATAAAAGGTTACATGGTTCTAGTAAACTAATGAAAAGTATGACTATGGTCAGTTATACTAATGGTATTGGAGGAGCTAAGTTGTACTATGAGATATTCAGATCACTGGTAAAGGGAATATTGATAACTGAAATATTAAACCTTATAGGATTTAATGATAGTCATATAATAGATAATATATACATAGGTGGTTATAGACATACACCATTCGATACTGAGATTAATGTTAGATCATTACCTAATGGCTTTGCTTATTATGATATGGAGAACTTAGATAAATTTGTAGAAGAAATAAATAATAGTAAAAGTAATGTCTTAGTGTATTGTAAAAGAGGTATGGTAAGGTCTGCTACTGTGATAGCTGCTTATTTGATTAAATATAGAAACTTTAGTGTAGAACTAGCTAAGAGCTACTTACAAGAGAAACGTAATTATATATTCTTAGGATATCACCAGATGAGAACTTTAAGAGAATATAAAAGGTGGTTAGGAAGATAGAAGTAATTATATCTGGAGGTTCAGGATTCCTAGGTACTTATATGGTTAGACGTTTACTTAAAGATGGTCATAGTGTAAGAATTATTGATAGGTTAAGACCTGCATGTGATGTAGAGAAGTACGTCACTCATTATAATGTAGATGATTTGTCTAATCTACATTGTTTTAAACCTTATATGTTTAAGGATGTAGATGTTGTATTCCATTTAGCTGCTAGATTGCCTATAGAAAGATGTCCTTTATCAGTATATAGGAAAGTAAATGTAACTGGCACAGACAATATGTTGATGATGTCATTAATGTCTAATGTACCTAAGTTTATACACATATCATCGTCTGCTGTATATGGTGTTCCTATATGCCCTACTAATGAGGAATCTTTACGTAAGCCAGTAGAGAACTATGGAATATCTAAATATGAAGCAGAATTGGTATGTGAGAAGTATAGAAATTCTACAGACTTAGATGTGTCTATGATAAGACCTAGAGCAATCTTAGGTAAGGAACGTCTAGGTGCTTTTTATCTATTATTCCTTAGTATGAAGAATAATAGACCATTATACACTATAGGCGATGGTACTAACAAAGTACAGTTAGTAAGTGTTAATGATCTTGTAGATTTATTGATCTTATTAATGAATAATAATAATAAGAATGAGGACTTTAACGCTGGTACTGATAAATTCAGTACATTGAATGATGATATAGGTAGAGACTTAGTTAGTAGAATAGGCTCTAAGTCTAGGATGCTATATCTACCTTCATCGCTAGGTAAGAATCTTTGTAGAATATTAACTAATATAGCTCCTATAGCAGAATGGCATTATGAATTACTGGATAAGGATTTCTACTTTGATATTAGTAAAGCTAAGAATATGTTAGGATGGAAACCTAAGGATAGTAATGTAGATATGTTATATGATGCTTATCAATCATATATCAATGCGAATATATGTGGTGAGTTATCAGTACATAAATCACCAGCTAAGTCATATATAGTAAAGTTATTAGCTGGTACGTAAAATAATAATAAAAATATAATGGAGGAATTAAATGAATAAATTAAATGTACTTGTTTCAGGATACCCTGGTTGGTTAGGTAATCGTCTAGTTACTAGAATATGTAAAGAAAAAACAGAGTGGAATCTTAGATGCTTAGTGATGAGACAGTATAAGCCAGGAGATGCACCTTTCCATATAGTTAAAGGAGATGTAAGAGAATACTATTCACTTGTAGACGCTACTAAAGACGTAGATACAATCATACACTGTGCTGGTATAATACACGCTAAGCCTAAGATACTTATGGATATTAATGCTCAAGGTACTTTGAATATGCTCAATGCTGCTGATCATAATAACGTTAGAAACTTTGTATATATTTCCAGTAATTCAGCAGTAGGCTATACCAAAGATAAGATATTAATGACTGAGAGTACAGCTAGACGTCCTTACATGGCTTATGGTATAAGTAAGTTTCTAGCAGAGGAATATGTTAATGGATTCAGCTTAGATGAAAAACTTATGACTGTTATTTTAAGACCAATGTGGTTCTATGGTATAGGACAACCAGAAAGACAGACTAGGTTATTTAAGATGATACAGAAAGGTAGACCTCTTATAGTAGGAGATGGTCTTAACTTAAGATCTATGACATATACTGATAACCTTATAGACGGTATATTCTGTGCTGTAGATCATAGAGAATTAACAGGTAAGACTTATTGGATAGCTGATAAGAAACCTTATACAATGAATGAGATATATGAAACTATAGCTAATTTACTAGACGTTAAGGATTATAAGCCTAGGAGATTACCAAAGTTCTTATCTGGTGTAGGTAGAAACTTAGATAAACTATTACAGTCATTAGGTATGTACTTACAGATAGCTCATGTTACTGGAGAATCTACTCAGAATATAGCATGTGATATCTCTAGAGCAGAAAGAGAAATAGGCTACAGTCCTACTATAGG
>SMTZ1_10002948_pt1 | contig 17511 bp, 18 predicted proteins | sample DeeMarSWOR136_30_FD_25667 | JGI IMG/M metagenome (IMG submission 25667)
TTTTGTGTTTTCTTCCCCAAAGACATTTACCATAAATGGATAACCCGGATCATTTGCCTTCATGAGTGTTCGGGTGGCAACTTTTTTCCTGAGATAAAACTGTTTTTCCGGCCCCTCGTTAAGTATCGCTGCTTTTTCCCATAACTTACAATACTCGCTTGTGTAGAGGTGTACTAGCTCTGAAGTCTTTTTAATCCCCTCATCTGTTACTTTTGCAATAAGACGGTAGGGAGACAAGGTATACACAGTAAGTGAGGGAAGATTTACCGCCTTGTCCGTAACAGTTTCCCCTAATATTTCCAGCGCTTTATCACGCAGAGCACTTACCCCCGCAATATAGCTCTCCGCATAGTCCGGCCACACAACAATATCCATCATGGGAACAAAATCGAATATAGGTACATTCATCACAGACGGAACAATGGTAAGATTACCACAGACGGAACAATGGTAAGATTACACCATAGAATAGGAAGATTATGATTATCATCCGGCCAGGCCATGGCCGTGGACTCCACCACCCCCGATTCCTGGATGTTGATAGTGCACAACACAACCTTCTCCAGTTTATCCGCTTTGAACAATTCCAGCTCAATGGTGCCCCCTTCTGCCTCAATGCGCGCGAGCTGCGGGTCAAGATCAATAGGCGTGAGTCTTAGGGCACTCATACTCTGTTTTGCCTGACCTACAAAGTCTATGGATGCCGCCATGGTGTCCTCCTTTCTGTGTTATGGTTCAATAATGGATAGGGAGACCGAAGCCATGTGGTCCCCTAAAAATTTATTGAGAGACCCTACTCCAGGGTCATTTTCCTTGTACAGTGCCCGAATGCTTTTCCGACGCTGATTAACAAGCTTCATATAGTCGGAGCCGGGGTCCTGCGGCTGGGCATTTTTATATAGCTTCAGCCAGACATTAAAATAATCAACGGCACACTGGAATAGTGTGTTTACATTGTCTCTGGTTTTCTCTATTGTGCCGGTAATCATGTAGGGTGAGTGAATCGCACGCACCCAGTGAAAAACGCTTGGCTTCATCCCCGGAACAGCTGAATAGGTCTGATACAAATCCTCAAGCAGCTCATAAAAATAGTTCTGAAGGTGCTCCAGGTTTCTTCCCACGTCATCGCTGGGCATCAAATCGCAAATGAAAAAAATATGTCCTTCCGATTCATCCCAGTCCATCACATAATAGGGAATGTCATAGTTCGGGCCGGGGGTAATTACCAACACATCCGCAACCATCGAGCCGTAAAAGTTCATCCGTGATATACCTATTTTTTCCAGCTTTTCCGTTTTATACAACCGGTAGTAACACGCCTGGCCTTCAAGCTCGAATTCATTCAGGCCTTTGATATCCGTACCGTCATGTTCAAACATCTGAATAGGATTAATCTCCTGCAGAAGGGCGGTTAAATACTGCAGAATCGGGGTGAACTTTGTATCAGTGTAGTCTCCACCTGAGATGCTGCTGGCCGCTGCTTCTTTTTTCGTCTTTTTCTCCTTTTCCTCCGACAGCTTCACCCCCGGAATCACTATCGCATCCTGTGGGCACTCACGTATGCAGGTCCCGCACTCAAGACACTTTGATTCATCAGTCATCACGCAGATGTCATCCTCAATTGCGAGAATTTTCATGGGGCAGGCATCGACGCAGATACCGCACCCGATACAAAGTTCTCTTGAAACAGTAAATTTTGTCATTTTGTTTCCTTCTGCCATGTTTAATCACCTCAGTGCAAAAAATATGTTCTGCATCTACCAGCACCAGTCCATACCGCCATCAACGCTCAGATTCTGCGCTGTGATATAAGACGCTTCCTCAGATGCAAGAAAGGCAACTGCAGCGGCAATCTCCTCAGGCTGGCCTGCCCGGGGAATCAGCAGCTGTCCGCTCTTGACTGATTCTTCAACCAGCCAGTCTGCAAAGCTGCCGCGCTCCATCATCATCTCATCCTCAACCGCACTGTATATGGCGGTCGCCACCACTCCCGGAGATACACAGTTTACCCTGATGCCCATTGGCGCAAGGCATTTTGCAAGGTTCTTGGTGAACATGATAACAGCCGCTTTCGAGGAAGCATAGGCACCCGACATGCCTTTACCGCTGCGAGCCATAAGTGTTGAGAGGGTAATAATCGCACCCTTAATAGTATTGTCCATCATGTTTTGAGCACATGCCCGGCAAAATAAAAATGACCCCCTCGCATTCACCGCATACACTCGGTCCCATTCTTCCAGGGTAATGTCCAGGCCTGAGGACACGTTTTCTGTGATGCCTGCATTGGATACGGCTATGTGCACAGGACCGAAAGCCTCTGTTGCCTTGCTGATAAGCACTGCGATCGATTCTTCGTGCTTCACATCAGTCTGGATATACATGGCAGTACCACCTTTGTCCTGTATCTCCTTCACCACCTGTTCTCCATTGGTACTGTTTCTACAGGCAACTACAATGCGGCCACCTTCAGCAGCGAAACGGTGTGCGATACCTCTGCCAATGCCAGTTCCGCCACCAGTTATAATGATGTGCATGTCTTTGAATCGTTGCGCTGCCAGGTTCATCGCAAAACTCCATTCTGTTTGATATCAAACCTTTTTTTATTTTTCTCTTTATCCGTTTTTCAGGTTTTCGCAGACCCTGCGAAGAACTTCCTTGCATACCTGCAGATCTTCCTCCCTGATACCACATTGTGCAACCTGCATATTCTCATAGCCTAGTGGTATCAGCATCTCTTCGAGCTGTTTTCCCTTATTTGTCAGATAGATCAAATTCTGCCGTTTATCATTGTGGTCCGGGATACGTACAATAATATTCCTCTTCTCAAGCCCGTCTATCTGAGGTGAAATAGTACCTTTATCTTTCCCGATACTGTTGGCAATCTGCTGTTGTGTCTGCCCATTTTCTTTCCACAGTAGCAACAGAATCATCCATTGCTCCACGGTAATATCAAAATCATTTCTCACAAATATCCTGCGTAGATTGTTACCCATAAATCTGGTTGCCCTGTCAAGTAGCATGGCAAGTGACTGATTTTCATCAAATGTCTGGAAATCCATTGATTGTGTGCCCTTCACTTAGTTGGATATCAAACTATATAGCTACTATATACCGTATTACTTCTCCCCTTACAACCCTTTTTTGTAAATTTTTTTGATAGAGACTATGATAGATTTTAGTTGAAGGAAGTCTCCCAAAGTGCTGTAAAAAAACACTTAGAACAATAATCTCAACAAAGAGGAACTCCCATGGCTAAAAGAGTACTTAACAGAAAACTTACTGTTAAAGGAAGTCCCTTTTTAATGGATGCCAAATCTATCGTTCACCCTCCAATGAAATTTATCTTAAGATACATTTGGTAACATTCATATGTTTTGTTGAGTCGAAACCTTCCTAGAACAACTGTGAGACCAAATCTAGATTTTTACCTATAATCCTCTTAAAATTCTTCGTGATCTTCGTTGCTTCTCTTCGTGCTCCCCATTAGAAATTTTTTAGAATCGGTATATCATTTACCATATTTCTTACGTAGTATTACACCTGTCCTGTTAGAAAATTCATTTTACTTCTAACGGGGTGAGCTTCGTGGTTTATTTTATTTGACAAATTGTATTCACAATTCTAATATTAAAAATCTTGAAACTGTGTGAATTATGAAGGGAAACAACTGTAGTAAAATGATGGAAGCACCCTGGAAAAGACACTATACCGATAATGCGCCTGGTAGCTTGAAGTACCCCAGGTTGGTTATTGATGAGATGCTTCGAAGTACGTCACAAAACTATCCTAAAAATGTTGCGCTCACCTTCGGGGGAAGTAAGATTACCTACCAAGAGCTTGACCACTTCGTGGATAGATTTGCCAGTGCTCTCTTTAAGCTGGGTGTCAGGAAAGGTGACAGGGTTGCCTTACTTTTACCTAACTGTCCACAAATGGTTATAGCTTTCTATGGCATTTTTAGATTAGGTGCTGTTGCTGTCCCTGCTAATCTCATGTACCAAGAGAGTGAGATCTCATACCAGATAGAAAATGCTGGGGCCGAGACACTGATTGTCTTAGATCTTTTGTTCTCTCGAGTTTCGGCGGTAAAAGATCAGACCAACATTAAGAATATTGTCATTACCTCGATTAAGGATTATCTGCCACCTTTGAAAAAGGTGCTCTATCCCCTCTTTCAGATAAAAGGAGATCATAAGGTAAGGGTAGGGAAGGGCACAGGGGTTTTTAGCTTTAAGGATTTGATTACAGGAGGTTCACCGGATCCCCCCTCAGTTACTATTTCACCGGGGGATACTGCTATACTCCAATATAGCGGAGGAACTACTGGTATTTCAAAGGGTGCGGAGTTAACCCATAGTAATATCGTTTCTAATACTATCCAGATATGTGGGTGGTATTATGTTATTAGAAAGGGAGAGGAGGTTATCCTGAGCATATTACCCCTGTTTCATACCTATGGCATTGCGGTGTGCATGAATCTCTCCATTGCCACTGGAAGTTGCATGGTGTTGATCCCTCGATTTATGCCGAAAGATGTCTTGAGGGCTATTCAGGAGTATCGAGTTACCCTTTTCCCCGGTATTCCAGGAATCTATGCAGCTTTGAATAATTATAGAGGTATTAAGAAGTGGAATATCTCCTCAATTAACTACTGTGTTTCAGGTTCAGCACCACTTCCCATTACGGTAATGGAGGAATTTGAAAAACTTACTGGTGGAACAATTTTGGAGGGGTATGGCTTAACGGAGGCCTCACCTGTTACCCATTCAAATCCTGTACATAGGGAGAGAAAGATTGGGAGTATTGGCCTTCCTTTAGCGGATACAGATTGTAAGATTGTTGATATAGAAGATGGTGAAAAAGAGGTGCCTCTAGGAGAGGCTGGTGAACTCTGTATTAAAGGACCTCAGGTAATGAAAGGATACTGGAATATGCCGTCTGAAACAGCTCTTACCCTAAGGGATGGTTGGCTGTATACTGGTGATATTGCACGAATTGATGAAGATGGGTATTTCTATATCGTTGATAGGAAGAAGGATATGATTATTTCTGAAGGATTTAACATCTATCCCAATGAGATTGATGAGACGGTTTTAAAGCATCCCAAGATTCTTGACGCTGCAGCAGTTGGGGTGCCTGATCGACTTCGAGGAGAGAAAGTAGTTCTCTTCGTTGTGTTAAAAGAAGGAGAGGTGGCTAGTCAAGAAGAGATAGTGCGTTTTTGTAGGGAACATCTCGCAAGATACAAAGTTCCAAAGAAGGTTGAGTTTAGAAAGGAGCTTCCTAAAACACTTGTAGGAAAGGTATTGAGGAGAGTGCTAAGAGAAGAGGCTGTGAGGGGGGAGAGAAAATGATACCACGATATACTAGAAAGGAAATGGGTAAAATTTGGGAGCCTGAAAATCAATTCAGGAAGTGGCTTGAGATTGAACTCCTCGCTTGTGAAGCACTTAATAAGTTGGGCAAGATACCAGATTCATCATTAAAGAGGATCAAAAAAAGGGCTTCTTTCAATGTGGAACGAATCGATGAGATTGAACGTGAAGTCAAGCATGATGTGATTGCCTTTCTCACCTGTGTATCTGAGGGTGTGGGTGAGGATGCTCGTTATATCCATGTGGGTCTTACCTCTTCGGACATTTTAGATACTTCTTTTTCTCTCCTGCTTAGAGATGCATCTGAGCTTATTATCAAGGATATAGAAAGGCTTCTTGCTGTCTTAAAGGAAAAGGCATTTCGGTACAAGAAGACAGTAATGATAGGGCGAACCCATGGTATCCACGCCGAACCTATCACCTTTGGTTTCAAAATGGCTCTCTGGTATGAAGAGATGAAGAGGAATCTTGTGAGGATGCAAAGAACCAAAGAAACCATAAGCTATGGTAAAATCTCTGGAGCGGTGGGGACCTTCGCCCATATCTCACCCTTTGTGGAAGACTATGTATGTAAAAAATTAGGGTTACAACCTGAACCCATTTCAACCCAGATCATCCAGAGAGATCGACATGCGGAGTATTTTGCCACACTTGCTATTATTGCCAGCTCTCTTGATGCCTTTGCTCAGGAGATCAGACTCCTTCAAAGAACTGAGGTAAGGGAGGCAGAGGAATTTTTCTCTAAAGGTCAGAAGGGATCTTCAGCAATGCCGCACAAACGAAATCCAGTTCTTTCGGAAAATATATCCGGACTTGCTCGGGTAGTGCGTTCTTATGTACTTGCGGCTTTAGAAAATGTCCCTCTTTGGCACGAAAGGGATATTAGCCACAGCTCAGTAGAGAGGGTGATTGGACCGGATAGTACTATCCTGGTTGATTTCATGCTTAACCGCTTTATTTCCATAGTGGAGCAGTTGGTTGTTTATCCTGAGCAGATGGAAAACAATGTGAAACTCACGAGGGGAATTTTCTTTTCTCAAGCCATCATGCTCAGACTGATTGAGAGAGGCTTAAGTAGGGAAGATGCTTATCGAGTAGTGCAGCGAAGTGCTCTCAAAGCCTGGGATGAAGGTAAAGATTTTAAAAGTATTATTAGCAAAGACGCTACTATAAAAAAGTATCTGCCTCAAAAGGAGATTGATCAATGTTGTGAGCTGAACTATTACCTGAAATATATAGACGAGATCTTTGTGAGGGTATTTGGGCAAAGTGGGTGAGGTGTGTGGTATGTATAGCGCAGTATTCGTGGATAGGGATGGAACGCTCAGTGAGGAGGTTGGCTATATTAGGGAACTTGATCAGTTTCGCCTTATGCCTAAATCTGCAGAAGCTGTAAAATTGCTCAATGAGAGTGGTTTAAAGATAATTGTTATCACTAACCAGGCAGGTGTTGCAAGAGGGTACTTTTCTGAAGAGATGGTACGTCAAGTTCATAATAAAATGGAGAGGCTCTTATCGGAGCAAGGTGCTTTTCTTGATGGTGTCTACTATTGCCCACATCATCCCGAAGGAGTTATTAAACCCTACCGCAAAGCGTGTAGTTGCAGGAAACCTGCTTCAGGATTACTCGAACAGGCTTCAAAAGACCATGGTATTTGCCTGACTGCCTCTTATGTAGTGGGAGATAAGGTGACAGACATAGAACTTGCCCATCGGGTGGGAGCCAAAGGAATATTGGTACTAACAGGCTATGGGAAAGATGAACATCAAAAGATAAAAGAAACCCCCGCAAAAAAACCGGAATTTGTCGCACGTGACCTTTTTGATGCAGTCAAATGGATCATGAACGATCTTAGTATTAAGCGCAATGGAGATCCTGATCATAAAATTGAGTGCCATCGGTGATGTAATTCACACTCTTCCTGCTCTCGATCTGTTACATCGCCAATTCCCTGAGAGTAATATAACCTGGGTGATTGAGGATAAGGCATCCGATATCATCAAGGACCATCCTTATCTGAAGAAAGTAATTGTTTCTAAGAGAAAAAGCTGGATAGAGAATGTTAAAAAGCCTTCTTTGTGGTATCCTACCCTAAAAGAAATTATAAGCTTTATTAGAGAATTGAGATCTCAAGAATATGATGTGGTTGTTGACTTTCAGGGATTACTGAAAAGCGCCATTTTGGTTTTCTTTAGCAGGGGGAAAAGGAAGATAGGATATAGCAAGACGAGGGAGATGAGTTCCTTCTTTCTTAGTGAAAGAATTCCTCCTCATCCTCTCAACCGGCATGCAGTGGAGAGAAATATCGAACTTGTGAGGTATTTAGGTGCACACGTTGATAAGGTTACCTTCCCTATTTTCATTGGTGAAGAAGATAAGAGGTATGTTGAACTCCTCCTTTCAGCTCATAAGCTCAGCACATCTAAGCCCATGATAGCACTGCACTCTCAAGCCGTTTGGGTAACTAAGAGGTGGGAACCGTTAAAGATTGCAAAACTTTCTGACAAGCTTATAGAAATCTATGGTGCTCAGATTATTTTTATCGGTGGGAAGGATGATTATTCATCTATTGAAAATATTTTATCTCTAATGAGCCATACAGCCGTTAATGCATCGGGAAAAACCAGTCTCAAGGAGCTCGCGTACCTTTTAAGTCTATCAAACTTAATGATTACAGTAGATTCTGGCCCTATGCATATTGCTTCCGCTATGGATACACCTCTTGTAGTTCTTTTTGGTCCCACTGCCTCTTGGAAAACAGGACCTTATTGCAATAGTGCGGTTATTATAAGAAGTCAGCTTTCCTGTAGCCCTTGCTTCAAAAGAGAGTGTGATAATAGAACATGTATGAAGGAGATTTCAGTAGAAGAGGTACTGGAGGCAGTGGATAAGCAGCTTAAACTTGATCATAAGCACTAAAGAGGAGGAAAACTAAATGATGCGATCTCTGGTTACAGGAGTAGCGGGATTTATTGGTTCCCATCTCGCTGAAAGGTTGATTAAAGAAGGTCATAAAGTGGTAGGAGTGGATTGTTTTACAGACTACTATGCCAGATCCATAAAGGAAGAGAATATAAAAGGGCTATTGCATGAGCCACACTTTACCTTTTTTGAGGCTAATCTTTTGGAGGCAAACCTAAGAGAACTTTTAATCGGTGTTGACTATATCTTTCACCAAGCTGCTCAGGCTGGGGTGCGATCTAGTTGGGGTGTTGAATTTGAGGTTTATACCTCTCATAACGTAGTGGCTACCCAGAGGTTATTGGAGGTATGCAAAGGCGTGCGGATACAAAGATTTATTTATGCCTCTTCTTCCTCCGTATATGGTGATTCCGAAGAGCTTCCTCTTAGAGAACAAAGCCCCTTAAAACCTGTTTCCCCCTATGGTGTAACTAAGTTGGCTGGTGAATATCTCTGCTATTCTTACTTTAAGAACTTTCGTATTCCAGTCATCTCGCTCCGTTATTTTACCGTCTATGGACCTCGGCAGAGGCCAGATATGGCATTTCATAAATTTATCAAGGCAATTTTACATGGGGAGAATATTGAGATTTATGGTGATGGTGAACAGACGAGAGATTTTACCTTTATCTCTGATGCCATTGAGGGGAACATTCTCGCAATGAGGAGCGATGCTGTAGGAGAGGTATTTAATATCGGTGGGGGTTCTAGGGTTTCGGTGAATGAGGTTTTAGATAGTATGCAGAAAATAGCGGGAAAGAGTGCTCGGATAGTATATCGAGATGTTCAAAAGGGAGATGTGAGACATACGCTTGCTGATACCAGTAAAACAAAGAAGTATCTGGGTTATGTTCCTAGAGTTGATTTAATAACAGGTCTTACAAAAGAATGGAAGTGGTTGGGAGGTAGTGAGCGTGGATACAAGATTGGGATGATATAAACAGAAATCACAGGAAAAAATTTAACCACAGAGAGAAAATTCATTTTTTAAAAAAACTCTGTAAATTTTGTGTTTCCCAAAACTTAAAAATTCTTTGTGCACTCTGCGGTTAATGTTAAAAGTAAGGAGGATACAATGACACTAAGTAAAGAACTTTTAGAGATTCTAGCCTGTCCTAAATGTGTGAGGGAACCAGGCTGTACCGGTGAGCTAGAATACCATGAGAAAGAACAACAGCTCATATGCCACCACTGCAAGCTTATTTATCATATTAAAGATGATATACCCATTATGTTGATTGATGAGGCAACTCCCTTGGAATAATTATTTTTTAAGCATTTTTGATATGAAGTTGAAGAAGTTCCATTTCAACGTATGTAGCCTCAAGAGTAAAAGATATCTTTTTATATTTATTTCAAATAAATCATCTACTTCTTTATCTTTCTTAAAGTATTCCTTAAAAAATCTCATTTGATCTGCTCTGGTGATAGAACCCCCTTTCAGCTTATACTTCTCAATGGAGCGATTAAAACGGAGTAGATTTTTTACTTTTTCTCTAGGGCTAAGTTTCTCTTTAGTGTCTGCCTTATCAAAATCAATAATATACACTTCAGGTATATCATTGTCTCTTTGCCGTATGAGAATATTTTTTAGATGTAAATCACTGTGGTAGATGCCTTCACTGTGCATTTTGACAACCGCCTTGGCGACGGATTGAAAGAGGTACTTTTTTTCTTTAAAGCGTTGTTTAGATGACTTCTGCGTCAATTCATTACAATAGGTTATTAAATCAATACATTCAGGAATTTCCTTTGAGAATAGATAAGCCTTATACAGAGGCCCAATGATTTTATGTTTCGCAGCTGCAATGATTTCTGTTGTCTTAATGTTCTTTTGCAGAATTTTTGTATTGGTAATCATTTCACTGAAAGGGCGGCTGCCTCCCCAAAAAATGTCTTTGATAAAAAATCTTACCACACCACCACGCATGCAGTGCTTTACTAACATTCTTTTACCGTTGCTCTCTTGAATCAAAATAGAAGATAGGGAACCACGACCTTTGAAATGCTTAGGGAGATGAGAAGTGTTGGCTATGAGCTGTTTAGGATGTGAGATACCTTGCTTGAGTAGTTTTTCCTTAAACTCATTTTTAATTAAAAGGGTAACATTACCATCTTCAACGAGACTGCAGGTTTTTGGTAATTCAATTTCTTTTGCCATAGGTTAGTGGTTAAAAAGTGTGTACGAAAAAAAGAGTTAAATCGATAGTGGCTTCCTCTGATGGTTCTCTCTGGAAGTGGAGTGAGAATGTTTTGACATCTTCCACCTATTATTAATCCAATACCATTGAGTTGGATAGTGCGTAATATAGGATTCAATTATCTTAGTTATGTGTAAGGTGATGGTATAAATGTCTTGGGTTTTATCACCAGTGATAGTATAGTGTAAGGGTGGATTAATTATGATGTTATGAAAATCCTTTTTCTGGCGTACAATAAAGATAGGAATAATTGCTGCGCCAGTTTTTAGAGCAATAAATGCTGGAGACTTTACTGTTGGAGCTGGATGTCCCAAAAAGTCTACGGTAATACCTCCTCTCTTCTTGTTCTCATCTACTATCAAACAAACAATTTTATTGCTTCTGAGGTGAGCAAAGATGCTTCTGATACAGAGTTTTCTTGGCTGTGCTGGAATGGAGGGAAAACCCATCATACTTCTATACCTTCTCAATACCCTTGCTATACGAGGATCTCTAGGTTCACGAATAACCGTGTAAAAGGGGTACCCTTCTTCGTGGAGCTTAACCCCCATTAGAATAAAATTACCAAAGTGAGCAGTTACCGCAATAATACCTTTTCCTCCTTCTAAAGCAGTCTTCAGATGCTCTTCACCCGTTACGCTTATCTGATTCAACACCTTATGTTTGAAAGAGTTGCAGGACAACATGGTTTCAAAATATCCTTTAATAATATTCACAAAGGTTATTCTTGCTATACTTTTCTTTTTCTTTTGTTCTAGTGTATCTTGAAAGGCTTTATGAAGATTATTCATAATCCTTTTTCGTGTTCTAAAAGATACTAGGTAACCTAGGGATCCTAAGATATGGGATAATAGATTGATTATTTTAAATGGTATATGAGGGATAACCGCATGCGTGAGCTTTATTCCTATGACTTCACACCAGCTCATTGACCATTTCCATGCTCTTATTCTCCTGTGTCTGCGCTTTTTAGCCATATCGTTTCAATATCTTCAGATAGGGGAAACAGGTTAACTAAGTTTTTTATGTAATTTATAAATAGTCTTTATGAGTTCAGAACTGGAGTGCTTCTTAGGGTCACCAACAATAGAAATCTGTGCACCGATTGAAAGTGCACTATCCCTTTCTGGAACATTTTCAATAGTATAGTCTGTCCCTTTTGCGAAGATGTGTGGTTTAAGCGAGGTAATCAGTTTGTCTACGGTGGGTTCCGAAAAGAGAGTGAGGTAGTCAATACACTCTAATGCAGATAAAATCTCAAGCCTTTCTTCTTCAGGTGTGATTGGACGTCCTTTTTCTTTAATCTTTTCAGAGGAGCTATCACTATTAACAGCAACAATTAAGATATCACCTTCCTGTTTTGCTGCCTTCAGACATCTGATGTGCCCCACGTGGATTATATCAAAACACCCATTGGTGAGAACAATCTTTTTTCCCTGGGATTTTAACTTTTCAACAATCTGTGCCAGATCTTGATGGTCTCTCACAACCTTTTTCATGCTTATGTCTTGTTTTTTATTTACGTAGTGTGTTCCACTGCCTCTCTCAGTTCTTTTCTGCTGAGGGTTGCAGTTCCACTTTTCATTACCACAATTCCAGCCGCATAGTTAGATAAACGTGCTGCTTCATAAAAGTTCGCTCCTGAAATAAGAGAGAGCGTTACTACGGAGGTAACGGTATCTCCAGCTCCAGTGATATCAACAATATCATCTCCTCCCCAGATGGGGATGTGGTTAATGGCACCAGATTTTTCAGCTATAAGCATTCCCTTATTGCCCCGGGTGATAAGCACTGCTTTGAGTCTCAATTCTTTAATGAATTTTTTAGCTATAGTAGCAGCATCTTCATCATTTTTTATTAACATTCCTGAACTCTGTTCAGCTTCAGATTCGTTGGGAGTGATGATAGTTACATCTTTATACTCTAATAAGTGATATCGGGAATCTACTACCACAATCTTTTTACTCGCAATCTGACTAATTTTTTCAATCAGCTTTGGAGTTATAACCCCATGTCCATAGTCTGAAACTAGTATGGCATCAATTCCCTTAGCAATGTTGATCAAAGATGATAAGAGGTCTTCTTCTAAATGTGGTGTTATATGGTGTTTTGCTTCCTTATCGATTCTGATAACCTGCTGTTTTGATGTATGGTCATCACCTGCCATAATCCTTGTCTTAGATATGGTTTCTCGCTCATCTGAGATGATGAGACCCTCAAGATTGATGTTATCATCGGCAAAATGATTGAGTACAGCCCTCCCTGCTTCATCATTCCCTATAATAGAAATAGGATACACAGATGCCCCTAACTGAGCCAGGTTATTTATGGCATTACCTGCACCTCCTGGGACTATCTTCTCACTATCATGCCTTACGACTAAAACAGGAGCTTCGCGAGAGAGCTTGAAAGGTTTACAGTAAATGTAAATATCTGCTACAATATCTCCCACCACTGCGATTTTAGATTGAGCAAAACCATCAATGATTCGTTTAAACTTCTTAGTGGTAATAGTCTTTTTAGTTTTTGACACTACAACCTCCTCTATAGGGCTTTTGGGCTGAAGTTTCAGCTCAGAAATTTTTTAATAAGTTTATCACAGGCAGTGAGTACTTTTTGAGGTGTAATCAACTCCATACACTTATGATCTGTAGGACATTCTCGTAAGTGGCAGGGGCTGCAGTCTAGTTCTTCACGAAGAACGATAGTTCTTTCCAAATTTGCCTGGGTATAAATAGGATTGGTAGGTCCCATGAGTACCACGACCGGTTTTTCGAAAGCAGTGGCAAAATGCCGGGGACCCGTATCATTAGTAATTACCAGTGAAGACCTTTTTATGATTCCTTTGAGGACATCGAGAGGGACAATTTCTTTGGTGAGAGCTATAGGGTGATGTTTCATAGCCTTCTCAATATCTCTGGCAATGGTAACCTCATCAGGTCCTGGAATAATAATGATATGGCAGTTATACTTTTCTGTGAGCTGATCTGCCACCTGAGCAAAGTATTCTGTCTTCCAGCACTTAGAAGAACCATAGGCTGCTCCTGGAATAATAACTATAGTCATGTTTTTCTTGTTAAGATTGTACTTGAGGTAAAGGTCATCTACTTTGCTTTCTACGTGCGGTGAGATAGCGAGTTCATACTTTTGAGAGGGTGTCTTACATCCTAGGTAAGAACACATGGTAAGATAGCGCTCCACCTTGGGAACAGGAACAATGTGGGTACCATTTTTAGCTGGTGGAATTCTATCTGTTAACATCCAACTTCTCATATTTCGCTTATATCCGATTCTACGTGGAATCAAGGATAGGAATGAAAGCAAGGCTGAGCTGAAAGAGTTTGGCAAAATGAGGACCCAGTCAAAATGCTCCTTCTGTAGTCTTCGACTACAGAAGAGAATACCTCGCACACCACGTTCTTTGCCTCTCGCGTCAAATACTATAATCTTATCACAGTAAGGCAAATCTTCTATTACTAAGCGAATGTGAGGTCTTACAAGTAAGCTGATGGAAGAATGTGGGTAACACTGCCTCATTGCCTTTAAGGAAGGTGTTGCCATTACCATATCTCCAACCCAGTTAGGACATATAATGAGTATTTTCTCTGGTGCAGTTCTTCCTCTATTCATTATAGTATCTACCTGATTTTTATAGTTGAGTAAATATCAAAGGGAAAAAAACTTAAGTAGACACTTAGTAATTTTTATAAAAATTTATCTCAAGGGAGCATACGTAATAGTAGCTACCTCAATCTTTCTTCTTAAACCAGTTGCTGTGTACTGCCATGAACTCATTGTACTTAATGGCGTAGTGATCTTTTTGGTTCAAGCTGAGGAGCTGTGATATGTGCTCATCTAAACTAAGAATTTTTGTCTTAGCTTCATCCCATCTTTTAGCATTCATTTGTTCGACCTCTTGGATTAAAGGACGGTAGAGGGTAGAGCAGGAGTAATCAGTATAGGCATTTACATACCAGGGTACTACTTTTTGTAACTTCTTAATCCATAGGTTATGGTGCTCACCGAAATTGAGGCAGGATTCTTCGGTAAAATTGCTTAAAGAGCGCATCTTTTCAAAGTCGATAAACCCCCCCTTTTTACTGATTTCATAAGCAGCAGTGTTGATGTAGGGGAAAAAGATTGACCACCGGAATCGACCTGGCTTTATATGAGCCAGAAGTTTTATGGTCATGAGGAGATCTTCTCTGGTTTCATAGGGGAGACCGAAAATAACAAAGGCAGAGGTATGGAGGTCATGTTTATGTGCTATCTCAAATGCTTTGATAATTTCTTTATCTTTCATCGGTCGATAGAGGACTTCTTTCCTTATTCTCTCGCTGCCACTTTCAAGCCCAAATTTTACAATTTCACAACCAGCCTCTTTCAACATATGGGCCATCTCATCATCAAAAAATTTGATGTGTCCATTTACCACGAATGGTTTGTTAATATGCTTTTTGTATTCTTTGCAAAAAGCTGATAAATACTCTTTATTAAGAGTGAAAAGGTCATCATCAAGGATGAACATTCTTATGTTGGTGTAATCGCTCAAGAGAGTGCTGAGTTCTTCAATAACACTCTCGGTATGATGGTACCTAATATACTGTAATTTTTTAGTAGGTACTTTAAGGTCAGTTTTATAAATATTTACCATCTGATGATTAAAACAGTAGCTGCATTTAAAAGGACATCCTCGTGACGACATGATTCCTACCCAGCCGTTCTTGGCATCTATCATTTGTTGAAAATTGAAGATCGTATAATCTTTAGGAGGTAGTGAATTTAAATCAACAAAGCTTCGTACCTTATTCTTAATGATTTTACCATTTTGCCTGAGCCAGATATTTGCAATAGAACTTGTGTCTCCTCCTTTTTCTAGCTTTTCCACCAATTCTAATAGGGCATGTTCTCCTTCTCCCACGCAGAGATAATCGAAATAACCAGAGTTTAAAACCTCTTCAGGTGTTATGGTAGCATGGATGCCTCCACATACTATAGGTACAGTAAAATACCTTTTTATCATTTGAGCGATCTCGAGTGCGTACTGGAATTGGTTGGTAACTGCCGAAATACCGATAATTCCGGGATTATACTTTTCAATGTCTTTTCTTATCCTCTCTAAATCGAAGGGGTATCCCATCTTTTCATTAATATTAAGTAGGGATGGGGTATGCCCTCTTTTTTTCAGCATAGCAGATAAAAATGCAATACCATAGTTAAATCCTATTTGGGCATAGAGATTGGGGTAAATGAAAAGGACTCTCATCGTGGTATGAATATTTGGATACTATTGTGTTTTGATTAGGGATAAGATTGAAGATAGCAAAAGGGTAGATGTTTGGCAAGGATTTTTAACCCAGAATGTTCATTAGGCGCCGTAGTGAGACGCAGGAAAATGTAGCGAGCTGTGAATGTGGAGTGAATGTGTGACGAAGGCATAATCATAATTATGCCGAGGAGCACAATCTTGAACGAGAGGTGGAGCAGGGATTTTTAAGCACATGAGGTATCTACTGCGCAATCTGGGCTCACTATTGGTCGATATGCAAGAGTTAAACGGATGGTAGCAACAACTTTATCATCTATGTGATTCTCACTAGGTAGGTGGGTGTAAATGTGATTCATTTTAAGCTACTTTTTTAGTGGTTTTTGAAACTATTTTCTTTTTTTCTGCCTTCTTCTTCACTAACCTCATCCTTTTAGCCTTTATTTCTTCTATGAAATTTTCTATAAGATTTGGATCCGCATCCTCAACATAAATCCTCACAGAGTTAGGGTCCCAGGAGGAATCGACTGACAAAACCTCTTTGCATACTTCACATTTCTCCCGTGACGCATCTATATTGTGGTGGATGTGAATATGACCACAGTAGCAGCAAATTACTTTAAATGTTCTTTCCAATGATACTATCTCCTGTCTTAAAAACTTTATGCTGATGGGTACACTAATTATAAACGCTTGTTTTTATAACATGTTCTATTTTTTTAATCAAATTTCTATCTTAACCCCGTGTGAGACAGAACGAAAGAAAAAAATATTTAAATTCAACTAGATGGAGATAAAATTACCCTTATAAGAGTGAGAGGTGATAAAACAGTGTAGACGGATTAATTGTATCTAATCCATTGATATTGTTTTATTTTTAGTTATCATACCACTCTATTTTGGTATAGTGATATTTTTAATTACTGGTTTATAAGATGGGTTTTCAATTTTAGGGAAATCTTTCTCATAAGATGGGAAACATGTGCACTCAATCGGCTAAACCACACAAAGACAAGGGGTGTTGATTCTTTCGCTGCATTGATGAAGAGATATATCCCAAGAGTTCCCATAAGGATGTGTGGTATCCACATGCTTGCGAGAGGAGGGATATTCCCACTCTTCCCAAATGATTCAGCGGCAATCAAGAGGAGATAATAGATAAGAAAAATGATGAGACTAATTACAAAACCGTATGATTTTCCACCTTTTACGTTCCTTATCCCGAGAGGGATTCCAAGGAACATCATGATAAAACAAGCAAAAGGCATCGTAAATTTTTTATAATACTCCACTTTGATTTCATTAAGTTTTTGATTCTCTTTAGATGTGTTCTCTATGGCTTCTTTTAGTTCTGAAAGTGTCATCTCTCTGCATTTCCTTTTTTTACTTTTTACTTCAGCTAGAGCGGTATTCAGGTCAAGGTTGAAGTCATAGGTAGTGAAGTTACCCATTTGATAAGAGTGCAGGTCATTCCCCACACGATGAAAAGTTCCATCCAGTAACCTTAAATTTACCACCATGGATTCAGGATCAGATGTGATATAACCCTCTTTTGCTATGATGGTGGTAGATAAACGGGGATCTCGTTTGTCTGAAATAAAAACTCCCTGCACCCATCCACCCTTAACTGACATTTTATCAACATAGATAATCATATCCTCAAACTCATCATTGAAAACTCTTTCTTGAATACCTACCTCTGATCGG